>OGPT01000790.1_pt1 | contig 32270 bp, 25 predicted proteins | sample 1552951 | NCBI WGS metagenome assembly OGPT01 (sample SAMEA2580224, study PRJEB22360) | human gut metagenome | biome: human gut; feature: human-associated habitat; material: faeces | place: Denmark | collected 2008/2010
GGCAAAATATGTTGCTTCGGCGTTGATTTTGTGTACTTTGTTTTCATTTATGTGGGTGTTATTTAGAGGTAGACAACCGTATATTGCTAATGTTGCGACAACAATTTTAGGTTTTGTATATTGCGGTTATTTCCCTTTACATTTGCAGTTATTGAGAGATATGTCATCAGCTGATTATCACGATGGATTAGGTTTTGTCGTAATGATGTTTACTGCAATTTTGTTGACAGATGTTGGATGTTATTATGCAGGAACAAGGTTTGGCAAACATAAGTTAGCGCCAGTTATAAGTCCTAATAAAACAATCGAAGGTTCAATTGGTGGTGCTATATGCGCAGTGTTAGGCTCTTGCGTTGTTGGTTTGTTTATTTCTAAAGTTTATATGATTGATGTAAAATGGTACATTCCAGTTATTGCAGGCTTTTTATGTACTGTGTTTGCTCAAATTGGTGATTTGTGTGAATCTCTTTTGAAACGAGATGCAGGTGTAAAAGATTCAGGAAATTCGCTTCCGGGACATGGCGGATTTTTGGATAGAACAGATAGTTTTATATTCACAATTCCTGTTATGTATTATTTCTGCAAATATTTTATACTATTAATGACCAGTTTGTGCTACGGTACGACCATCAATCTTGGTCCATTCTTTTCTTCCATTAGAAGATCGACCTAGAATAACTGCAGCTGCTGTTGACACGCTGGTAAACTCATAATCTTTTACAAAGCAAAAATCACTAATAACTCCACTAGTAATTAGCTCTTTTCTTTTTTCGGATATATTCAATGGAATACCTTCTGTTTCATTTTGGGAAATTTTACTCCCTTTTAAAACAATAAATGCATCGGATTCACTGAAATACCCTGTAGCACTTGCTCCTCTTCCTGCTAACTCATATGTATCATTTTCTGCATCCGAATAATCATCCAAATGAAGTTCCCATTTATCTGCAAATACCTTTTCTATGTTTTTTTGTCGTTCCTTAACAATTTCAGGTGTCCAAGAGTCGATACTAAGAACCTGTGTTGTAAGTGTATAAGAACTAGTACCACTCTTTAAATTAAAATATTTATCCTTCTTCTTAGAGAAATCGAAATTTTGGGCTTCAGAATTATGTCTTCTACTTAACGGAACTAAATTTGCAATACGATTAAGCCAATATTTCTGTTCTTCCTCATTAGGCCACAAGTTCATCCATTCACTATCTTTAGCCGGATGTTGTGGAAGTACGTGCTCAATTGTAAATATTTTAGAATTATAAGACGCTGCACCATCACTAACAAAAGAATCTAATCGCTGAATAATATAATTACGACGCTGAGCAGTCATTGGATAAATTTCTCCAGCTAAAGCATCAGCAATTTTATCACTTAACACCTTACAATTAATAAGTATATGACGTTGAGATTCTGTTTTCAATGTCATGGGATCTTTGCTCATCAGGTCTTTTAGCTGCACATTTTGAATATACTTATTGAAAAAATCCTGATCCCATTCTCTTAAGAAAATACGTGGCTGAGCAGGTATTTCTTCTAATTCATTACCTTCCTCTTGCAAATACTTTTTACAGAGATTTTTATATTTTTCTGTAACAAAAGCATTGCCCATAGCAGAAAATAAAATTGATAAAGTAGTCAAGCGCTGTTGTCCATCAATAACCTCAGCATAAGGTTTATCTTCGTCCTTTATCAGCACTATACTCCCAAGAAAATAATCATCAACAGACTCTTTTTGAAAGAAATCATATAAATCATCAAAAAGAATTCCTGTTTCAACAGCTGTCCAAGCATATGGTCGCTGGTATCCAGGAATATGATATTCAAAATCTGAGCTAAATATTTTTGATAAAGTATACTCATTACCTTTAATTTTATTACTCATATTGCGCTTCGCCTCTTTTCACTTGCACAAAGAATAACCTATTACAATGATTCTTTGCAAGATTATTGATTATATTATACCATGAAACAACAGTAAAAACTTCTTCTATCGACAAGTTTATTTTATATTCTTACATAACATTACTTCTTCATCTCTATCTAACAAAACTCTTCCATAAAACGCAATAGAAAATTCTATAAAACCATAATAAAAAACGCTCTGCGTACTACCGTCAGGAATACGCAAAGCGTTGACTTCACCTGCTGATATACTTTCTGCTTCTCCCTACGCCGATAGGCGCAAGCCTGCCTGCATCACACAGCTCCTGCAAAAGCATATAGGCCTTAGTTGTTTTCACCTGCAAGGCATCCTCAACCTGCTTGCGGGTAACATAGCCCTGCATAGCAGCCAGCTGCATTACTTTGTCCTTTTCATCCGCAAAGCCATAGCATTCCTGCGTTTCGCTGATGCCCAGCTCCTTGGCCTGCACCTCATTAATATTGGGCAAAACAACCTTAAAGCCACCGTAAACCGCAATAAATTCCGGCCTTGCCGCAGTATCCAGATAGCTCTGCTGAATTTTTTCAATCCCCGTACCAAAGCTCTCTATTAAACGCAAGCGGTAGAACACGGCAGCCAGCGCAGGATTGCGCGTCTGCGATACGCCGATGAAAATTGTTTCCATTTTTAGGCCCGTAACAAGTCCTCCCAAAGAGATAAACTCAATGCGATCATCGTAAATATTGACCAACGTGCTGCCGCTGAAGCTGTAATCACGGTGCACAAGGCAGTTCAGCAGCACCTCGCGCACAGCCTCAGGAGGATAATCCTGCGTATCTACACGCTCCAAGCCGTGAAAGGTTGCCTTAGTCTTATTATAATTATCTATAAATGCGTAAGCATCGTAAAGCTGCTGCAGCAAGGAGCCGGTAAACTCACGTCTGTCGCGAAAAACCGCTCTCGTACTGCCTTGAAAAACCGCTACCTTCAGTGAATGCTCGCACTGCTCGGAAAGCAGCAGCGCCAGATTCGTGTATAAGCCATCGTCACCGATAAGCTTAAGCATGCGCAGCTGCGCCTCATCCAATTTCAGCTCACGCTGCCGAAAATGCTTGCGCAGAGCTGTAAATGTCAACTCCTGCTGCATACTGCGCATGCTTTCATAGCTTTTACCGTTAACCTCTATTAGCATACGGCGAATGCCTTCATCGCTCAGCTGCTGGTTGCTGCTGCCCTGCCTAATATAAACACCGCTTGGCTTTAAGCCTTTTTCACGAATATAATACGGTCTGCTCGTGCCGTTTTGCACCGCAACCTCAATAATCTGTTTACCTTCCCTGGTAACTGCACGTATTTTGACAAACGGCATAACATCCGGTGCAATGCTGTCCTTAAGTGTGTTGGCTGTCTGCTGCATTACATCGTCTACGTTCGGCAGACCGACAACCTCTCCTGCATCATTTATGCCGATATATAAAATTCCGCCCTCTGTATTGGCAAAAGCAACTACTGTTTTTTTGATGTCACTGACGTACAGCTCTTTAAACTCTCTGTCGATATTCTCATACGCAAGTATTTCTTTTGTCATTATCTTTCGTTCCTTTCGTTTTCCTTTAATTATACATTACTTAAAGAAAGAAAGCAACAAAAAATGTCTATCATAAAAGCACTAGCTGATATACAGATAAATAACCTACAATCCTCTTGTCCGATACTTACATTAACCTCATCCTTAAGCAGTAACCATGCCTACTAAAATCATTAAGATGCAGAGATTTAAACCTGCCTTCTTATATACTTTGTTTATACCAGCACATCAAGAAAAACCTTCCCACTTTCCCACTCCACATACTAACTGCAAACAAACAGCAAACTGCCGGCTGACTCACGTCAGTCGGCAGGCCCGTAAACGCTTTATTCAGTTGTCGCAGGTTTAATTATGCTTCCTTATGTTCAGCGATAATTTTTTCTGCCATCTTAGGCGGAACATCTTCGTAATGGTCGAATTTCATTTCGAAGGTTCCCTGGCCTTGGGTAATTGCGCGGAGGTCTACGGCATATTCCGAAATCTCTGCATAGGGTACCTGAGCATTAACTACGCTCAAGCCATCTTCTACGCTCTGCATACCGAGAATGCGACCGCGTTTGGAGTTCAAATCGCCGATAACATCGCCCATCATAGAATCGGCACAGGTTACGTTTAAGCTGTAAATAGGCTCAAGCAACACTGGCTTGCATTGTTCCATGGCCTTCTTGAAGGCGATATTGGAAGCAGTTTTAAATGCCATTTCAGAGGAATCGACAGTATGATACGAACCATCAAGCAGGGTGATACGCATATCTACAACCGGATAGCCTGCAAGGATACCCTTTTCCATAGCTTCACGCATGCCCTTTTCAACAGCAGGGATATATTGGCGAGGCACTGCGCCACCGAAAATCTTATCTACAAACTCAAATCCACCTCCTGGCGGCAGGGGCTCCATTTTAATAACTACGTGACCATACTGGCCATGACCGCCGGACTGCTTCTTGTGCTTGCCTTCTACCTCGGCAGAGCCACGAATAGTTTCGCGATATTCGATAATCGGTGCTTTCAAAATAGCCTCAACACCAAATTTGCGCTGCATACGCTCCATGATGATATCAATGTGCTGGTCGCCCATACCGCTGATTAAGGTTTCCTTGGTAACAGGGTTCTTGGTAACGATAATCGTCGGGTCTTCATCCATCAGACGATTCAGAGCGGACATAATCTTGTCCTCATCACCCTTTTTCTTAGGATAAATTGCTCTGGTGTACATCGGCAGCGGGAAGTTAATGGGCGGGAATTCAACCTCAGAATTCTTGTCGCAGAGGGTGTCACCGGTAGAGGTATATTGCAACTTGGCAACTACACCGATATCACCGGCAGGAACCTGCTTCATAGGAATCTGAGTCTTGCCACGCATTGTGAAGATGTTAGCAATACGCTCTTCTTCTTCACGGCGGGAGTTATAAACTACGCTATCTGCTTTAATTGAGCCTGAGAATACACGGAAATAACTTAGACGGCCAACAAAGGGGTCGGAAGTTGTTTTAAATACCAACGCTGCCATCGGAGCATTGGCGTCACGTACTTCTTCTTCGCCGGTTTCTTTATCCATAACGATATAGTCGTTCAAAATTGCCGGATAGGTAAAGTCGATGATAGCGTTCATCAATCGACCAAGACCAATGTTCTTGTAGGCACTGCCGCAAAGCATAGGATAGATGATAGCCTGACGAATGCCCTTAATCAGACATTTCATAATTTCCTCGTCGCTAATCTCTTCTCCTTCCAAATAACGCATCATGCAATCGTCATCTGCTTCAACCGCAGCCTCTACCATCTTTTCGTGGGCAGCAGCAGCAGCCTCTTTATACTCATCCGGAATCTCTATTTCATCGGAGCCATTACCGTTGGCACGATAGGCCTTCATTTTGTAAAGGTCTATAATACCCTGGAAGTTGTCCTCCTTGCCCAAAGGCAGCTGTAACGGCAGTACATGCTTACCGAACTTACCACGCAGGTTATCCAAAATGCTATCAAAATCAGCGTTCTCACGATCCATCTTGTTGACAAAAATGATACGCGGCAAACCGGCTTCTTCAGCCAGCTTCCAGCATTGTTCGGTACCAACCTGTACACCGCTGGTTGCGCAAACCACGATCAACGCACTGTCTACTGCTCTAAAAGCTCCTTTAACCTCGGCAACGAAGTCAGCAAAGCCAGGAGTGTCGATGAAGTTAATCTTGGTATCACGCCATTCAACAGGTGCCAAAGTGGCGTTAACGGAGACCTTACGCTTGATTTCCTCGGGTTCATAGTCAGTGGTGGTAGCACCGTCTTCAACCTTGCACATTCTGCTGATTGCTCCGCTGCGATACAGCAGGGCTTCGGTAACGGACGTGGTTCCTGCTCCACCATGACCCACAATGGCCACATTTCTAATCTTATCTCCAGTGTACTCTTTCATGATAAATCCCCCTTTATCAGGCATTTGTTATGACTAGTATTTCGCTGATATTACCTATTTATCCTGCTTTTTGTGAAAAATTTCTCATAATTTTTTAAATTCACTTAAAATTGTAACGCATATTACAGTTTTTTGGAGGAATGCGAGGGTTAGGCGAACAGGCCCTGCTGTCTCTCCAGACAGGATTGCGTTTTACGCTCAGTAATTCTGTCATCCTCACCCACTTCGCCCAATAGCAACGCCGAACCGGGATGATGCTGCTGCCTGTTTTTCTGCACCATCGCATTATTGAAGTTGGCATAGCAGTAGCGGCAGCCGTTGCGACAGGTATTGTAGGCACCGATATCGACGCTTGCCACGCAACCGCATTCTTGGCGCTGGTTCTTATCCTTGCCCACCTTCATCGGACAGCCGAGCAGCTTTTCAAACAGGCCGCCGTCGATGCAGTGCGCATGCTTAATGCCGTACTTATCCAACTCAATGCCCTCGGCGCAGGTCGCCAGCTCCAAGCCGTAGCTGTGCGCAATTTCTGCCAGCGCCTTCGCCATAGCGTCCATTTTTTCCAGGCTCCACGGCTGCACTGCCAGCCCTTGCATGTTGCGTTCGGTTTTGGCGTACATATCCAAAAAGCTGATGGTGCACTGCTTCGTATACGGCGCCAGCTGCTTGGCCAGCTCCGCAAAGCGCTGGACATGATAATTAAAGGTATATTTATTGTTGAGCAAAATCGGATCATAGCGCCAGATAACGCGCTCCGGCCCCAGCATGTCGCTCAGACGCTGAAAGCCCGGCACGATGAACTTATCCTTCGGAGGCACGCCTGCCTCCACGTCCTGCTCATATCCGTTGAGCGTAAACTGAAAGTAGTACATGTAATCCTTAAGCAGCGGCAGCTTATCCAGCATCGGCAGCGGGTTCTTCGTCCAGAAGACCATGCCGTCCACCACCTCCAGATTGAGGCTGATGCGGCTCACCTGATGCGCATTCATCGGATTGCGCGCCAGCACATAGCCTTCCTTGATGCGCTGCATAAACCAGTCGGAATAATATGTCGGTATATCGGTTCTTCTGCTTGCACTTATAATCATCGGCATTAGGCCACCTTTCTGAACGTAAAGATTTGGTATCTCATATACATGGCATTCAACATTGGTCTATTTGTATTATTATTGCACATAGCACAGGAGCAAATTCCCTTAGTATAATTTTCGCACAACATCGGGAAATTGTACAGCATATCATATGTTCCATTCATCAGTTTACCAATCCCAAAGTCACGATCGCTATAGTAGATTTTCTTGTTCTCACCTTCATATACAATTCCGTTATCTGCATCTGGTGCCATGCCCAGTTCCATAATTGCTTCACAAATTTTTTGGGCCTTGCTCTTATCGTCTTTCAAGTTATCTTTGTAGGCACGCATAGAGAACAGGAAGTGTACCTCATTCTTAGTAAAGCCCTTTTCACCAATCGTACGGCAAATGGCCTCTATCTCGTCATCATTGATTTCACTGATGGACTTAGGTAACACATATACGTCAGAATTCAGAGCATCACACTCTGACAAATAATCAGCAATCTTCTGCTTCGCGAAATCAATATGATCACCATCGCAGGCAGCGAACTTGTCATTCCAGTCAATAACATCTACACCGTGATAACGGACATGGCATTCACCTGGCAGAGCATGCTTTAAGGACCAGTAATCAACCATGTTGCCGCAACCAATCGAAGTAACCTCAAGCATTCTACCGAGAGTCATGCGTTCAAGCAGTTTTTTATAAATTTCTTTATACTCGTAGGCATAAGCAAGGCTATAACGCATAGCATACACATCCTGAAGAAGTTCGTTAGTGTAGTCCGGCAAATTACCGCCATTAAAGCGCAAGGAACGGTAGCTGCACAGGCTGTAACCATTCGCAACCTTTTCTTCGAATTTATCCGCCTTCATATTAATGTAATCGGTAATAGAAATCATGTTATCAGCTTCCTTTCATTTTCAATGCTTTCGATATATAAATTATAAGTTGCCAGCCTGCAAAGAGCATGGCAAAAAAGGTGCGCGTTGGCAGAGCTTTTGCCTCACTAATCCCTTCACCAGTATTTTACTTTTGCAGACGCTGTAAAATACTGCTATTGTGAGCAAATCAGCTGTTTTTGCTATAAACAGCGTTTCGATTTTCCATTGTAGGGCTTTAAGCCCGCTCTGTGAGCCGTAGGCGAGCCACAGGGTTAAAGGCCTAGATTACTGCTTGCGGTATGTAAAAATGACCTGAAATCTAGATATTACTCTAGACCTCAGGTCTTTTGCGTTTACACACTTATTCTTGTAATTTCTCCAGCACAAGATTGCTGATAACCTCTTTAAAATAATTAAGGTTATTACTGCCGATATAAATAACCTTTCCTTTATTTTCCTCTCTGCCGTTGTTGACATTGTTCTTCATTCTATAGTACAGCGTATGGGAACAATGCAGTGTATTGAACAAAACGACATCAGCATTTCTCGTTATATTAATATCATAGTTGACATTCTCGGAATCAATATAATTGAAATACGGATAAAGCTCTTTGAGCCTGTTTTGCCATACCTGATGACCACCCATGATCAATATATTAAGGCTTTTGAGCTTGCCCTGAACGTAGCTGTTGGGAACAATAGAAGTCTCCTCAACTTCTTCCGCCTCAGGACAATCCAACTCATCTACCCGGTCCTCTAGGGTTTTGTTAAGCTGCTGCATAAGCTGGTTGTCCTTCAAAAAGTCTTCTACCAGCTGCTTTTGCTCCTCTAATTGCGCCTTCAATTCGGCAATCTCCTTTTCAGAAGTATACTGCAGACGTTTGTAATCAGCCTGCAGCTTTTTCATCTGAGCTTCTTTTTCATCTATAATACTGTTCAAGGGAGCGGTCTGTGCCTTAAGCCTGCTTACTTTCTCCATATGCTCAGTTGCTTTTTGCTTGACCTTAAGCTTTTGCTCCAAAAATTTTTCGGCATATAATTTTCCCTGCCCCAATATCGGCCACACAGCGCAGCACAAATAAATCATCAGTTCCTTAAGCCTTTCATTATCCTTAAACTCCGGATAACGGTTCAGCACTGCAAATATTTTCTGCAGACGTTCCTGATCTAAATCAGATACACTTTTATTAAGATTAAAAGCAGTATAATCAAGCTCCATCACCGCCAGCAGCTGATAAATCATCGCTATATGCTCCGGTTCCTCATCGTTAAGCAGCGCCAAGTCTGCCAGGCTCTTCGCTCTTTTATGCTTTTTTAACCAGTTTTTGGCCTCTCGTCTGGTCTGCAGAAACTCATCATCTGTTATCTTATGCAAACAAGTTGCTTTAAAACCGGATAAATTCAAAAAGCTGTCTACAGCAGCTTTTTCTAGTTTATGATTATTAACTGCTGCCTGCATATACAAAAACGCCAGCATTGCCTTAAGTTTTACTTTGCTGTCATCAAGCTTGTCGATAATTTCTGTTTTATAGCCTGCATAGCATTGGTAACCCTGCTTTTTGCTAGCTTTAATATAATCAGCCGCAGCTTTAAACTGCTTCTTCAGTAAGTTGACCAATGGTGTTTTTTCTATACTATCAAAAGAGCTGATTAACGCAGCAATAAATGCCTGCTCCGGCGCCATGCCTAACGCAGCATCAGTTATAGGCATTACAAATTTAAAGCCTTTTCCTTTTTCTAGCTGCTGCTTACTTAAAAGCTCCTCTATGTCTTCAGAATTCTTGACATCATCTATCAAGCAGCAAAGACACAGGTGCTCAAGTGTCTTTGCCGGAAAAATTTCAGCAAGCTCCTCCGCTGTATAAAATTCTTTATCAGCTACAGTCTCCGTAAAGCTGTTCTGCTGATTACGAGCAGCAAAAACTTCATTAGTATTAACGATATAATCAATTTCCGAAACAGGTGCGATTGTTTCGAGATTAAACTTCTTCAAGTATGCTTCTTTAGATACAACCATAGTTTTTCACTCCTCTTTGTAATATAAACAATAAACTTTATATATATTGCTATTATAACATTTCACTGCAGCAATTACCAGCAAAGCCAAAAGCCTGCTATGCCACATTACCGCAGCATTGCAGGCGTAATTTGCTACTAAAACAAGTTTTGCATCGCAAAAGATTCAAATTTTTCGACGCTTGCATCAGAATATCTTTTATGAAGATTTAATTCACGGCAAAGCTTACCGTAGTACTCAGGAGAAATGCCTCCCGGATATGTCCAGCGGTCGCCATCTCTTTTCATATGCAGACCACCGGCAATGTGTTTGTACTTGTTGCCAAGCTTGTTGTCCATGATATATTTTGTTACCTGCCGACTTTCTCTAAAGCCAAACTTTCTGCATTCCTTCACCAAAGACCAAAATTCTTGTACCTCTTCACAGGTTGCATTGTTTCTGAAAATTGCCATGTTATCTACTTCCTTTCGCATTTTCATTTTTCTTGTGTTCTTAACTGTTAAATTAATTATAAACTGCCAGGTTAAAACTGACATGGAGAAAAAGGTGCGCGTTTGCCTGCAATCCTCCTTCACTTAATATATCTGCAAAAAAATATTCAAACGGCACAAAACACAAAAACAGCCACAAAAAACAGCAGTCCTGCAGAAGCATATCACACCTCTGCCGGGCTGCTGTCATCATCTTCAATTATAAAAACGGTTGCGCTCTCTTTACTGCAAACGCTTATGCCTTTACTTCCTGCTTATTTTTTAAGTAAGCAGCTTGCTTGCGCAATTCACAAATACCGCTTAGGATTTTTTCTTCAATCTCCCTAGGAGAAGCACCTTTTTCGTGACGTGCGTGGTTACTGCTGTTGCGCGCCATACGGATAACAGTATAGCTATTGATAATATCTACCAGTGCTGCATCATCCCGCAAATTGCTTGTAAGCATGCCTTTTTTCATGCCACACTGTAAAAGATACCCGCGCGAGAGCTGTTTATACGGTGATTTATCAATATTGAAGAATTTATATAATTGCTCCTCCTTGGTGCCGTTCAACAATTTAGTAAACAGCTTTCTCAATTCTTGTTGGTCAGGAATCTGTTGCGTCAGGTCAAAATATCTCCATGCACCCTCCTCTTCATCCATAGCAAGGTATCTTTTCAGCAATCCTGCCAAGCCATCATTATTAGCGATTATATCCTGATATGCTATCTTTCCCGCTATAATCTGCTTAATCTCGCTTAATGCCTTCTTAAAATCATCCTTATCAAAGGTGATAAAGAAATCATGTTTATCAATATCCTGCTGTAATTCCTCCAGCTTCTTTTCTACATCCGCATCATCTACGGTTTTCCATTGCTTCAGAAGAGCAAGAGGCTGCTTAAGCGCGCGCTTAAAAAATACCTGTATATCTCCTCGTTGATCTAAGTGATTGCCCCAAACGCATAAAAGATAATTGGCAGCAGAAATCTCCTCGTTCTTAACCTTTTTGTTTATTTCTTTAGCAATTGCGTCATCCAGAGTATAAAAGCCCTGTTTGTCAATAAATTCCGGGACACGTTCAGTATAAAGCGTCATTGCCTGTTGTAAATGGCCCTGCTTAACGCACCAGGTTATAATATCCAAATCATCATGTGCGGACAATACAGTTTTGTACGATTCTTCGATTGTTGGCAGCAGCGTGGCAAAAAGCTTGTCATTGACATCATAATTCTGAGGCGCCAGATTAGTAAACGCCTGAATTTTTTCGGCCAATAAAGCACAGGCATCCTCCAGTTCACCATAACGGCACAGCTTTATGCTTTGGGCAAAATATCCCATAGCGTTCACCAGCTCATACAGTTCGCGGCTCAGATTGCATTCGTCTGTATAAGGCTTTTGCTCAAAAACATCAATGTTATAATAATCAGCCAGCTTTTCAACGCTGCCATATTTGGCAAATTCCGTCGCACCCGCAACCAGATCAAAAAAGCGGTATACATCCTGCGAATCCTCTACAAAATTTCTCTTTCTGTTACTTGAAAAATTCGAATACAAAATTCTGCCCATCTGCAGGCCGCTAAAGTTCAGCAGGCGCATAACTCCCAGCATCATCATGCTGGCATTACGCATACCGCCAGTCATATCTGCATGAATAGTTATGGGACAATCAGCACCTTGTTCCCTTTGGATTTTTTCAGCCTCAGCCAGAATGCTTTTACCCATCTCACCGATGTCAGGCAGCGCTGCATTCATAGAATTGCTTTCATCATAATCAACAGTAATGATATTTTCTGCAGGCACGAACTCTTTAATTCTCCTCTTGAAAAAATCCACTGTTGTCATATTGGCATTTTTTAACAGCTTTTTGGTAGCCTGCGAGGAGAAAAGAAATATTTTATCTATCTTCTGTGAACGCTTCTGCAAATACGCAGCCAGCTCCCGCACTGCCGATTCATTACTGTGCTCAGTCATAACATCTGCATCATTTATCCGATAGCAGCTTGGTTTTCTGCTGCCATCACTCAAAAAAAGTAATAAAAAATTCGTTTTTAAGGTGTTCATTGGTAATCTCCTTATTGCTTCAGGATTTTCTTCAAACATTAAAACACTGGCATTTGCTCACGAGGGAAAAAGGTACGCAAATAATAATTCTTTTCAAACATCTGCGCATTGTAGGTCAATAGGCCATTAGTGCTATGGCATCTGTCCGCCTCCCACAAATATTCATAGGCCTTTTGACGGAAGATTGGCGGCAAGCCAAAATATGCTTCTGCTACCGCACCGGTAATTGCAGCAAGTGTATCGCTGTCACCGCCTATAAAAATAGCATTACGGATAGCATCCTCAAAATCAGATGCCTCCAAAAAGGCCTCCAAAGCTTGCGGCACAGTTCCTTGGCAGGATCCATCAAAGCTGTAGCTGTCGCGGATGTCATCTAATGTAAAATCCAGCTTGTAATAATTTCTTTCAAGATGATCTTTTATTTCTTCCTTACTTGCGCCGCTGCGAGCTAAGAAAACGGCAACCGCAGTCGCCTCTGCTCCCTTCAGTCCCTCCGGATGATTATGGGTAACGCAGGTAACATCATTGCTCAATGCCTTTACCTCCGCCAAATCGTTGCCAGCCCAACCGCAGGCACTGACGCGCATTGCGGAACCATTGCCAAAGCTGCCGTAGGCATGCATGTTTACATCAAACAGCCATTTACGGAAGCGTCCGCCATAGCCTGCATGAGGAAAGGCATTGCCAAATTTGCGCATATAATAAACAGTACTGCTCTGCAGCTGATTACGCAGCCTGCTGCCTTCACAATTCATCAGCGCCGCCGCCACTGCCAGCGTCATTACGCTGTCATCGGTAATGTGATCAGCAGCAGTAAACAAATCAAAATCCTTGCTTTTAAGATTATTCCATTCAAATCTTGAACCGACGATATCACCAACAATTGCACCTAACATTTTCAGCCTCCTGTCGATAGATAGCTATAAAACAAGCTTCTGTCATATTATTTATATATAAACAACTTATCTTTAATTATATCACACAGACTAATCTTTGTCTGTTTAAACAATTTTTTGCCGAAGAAAAAGGCACCCGCAATTATTTGCAGGTGCCTTATCAATATTTTTACTCGTATCTTACTTTCACCTGTCCAAGGCCCTGTCCCGTCAGGCGTCCCACGCCTGCAAAGACTGCGAACTCGCCCAGGCTGATGAACATCGCCCTGAATTCTGGTGGCAGCAGTGTCAGCTTATAGGTAAAGCTGCCCATAAAGCCTGTTACACCGTGCTGCAGCGAAACATTCACCCTTTTACTGCTTCCCTGCCAGCGCTCCGGCAGCAAATAAGCAGCAGCAATCTCCTTGACCTTGTCCACGGCAAAATGCTCTTCACCGCTAATTTTGTTCCAGCGTTCTGCCAGTGAGCCAAAAACAAGCTCCGGCTTCGGCCAGGGGTAATCATGATCAAAATAGCGGAAGGTAGTCGGCGTCAAGAAATCCATAGTCAGCTGCGAAACAGGCGGCAGCTCTGCGCACTGACTCTCCAGATATTCTGTAGTAGTCAGGCCTGCCTGCGAATGCTCTCTTTGCGTGCGATACACGTCCTTAACCACAAAGGCAACGCTGCCTATCTGCAGACGAAAGCCAGGCTGCAAAAGCTGTAAAACAGCTTTTGCGCTGTCGCCCATCAGGCAGATGCGCCATTTTGCCTGCGTGCCCGCCTGCAGCTGAAAGGTCATTTTTTGCGCAGACTGCTGCAGCTGCAAATGTCCTAAGGAAAAGCATTTATTGGCAGCATCGTGCATTCTCGCGCTCAGCTCGGCATCCAGCGAACGGATGCTGTTAAGAAAGGCTGCATGCAGCAGACGCCCGTGGCTAACGGGCAATCTGCCTGCATTTTGTGCCTGTAATTCAAGAACAATAGCGGCAAGAATCATCTTTTGTTCACCACATCCTTAATGCTAGGAAGGGGAATGCGGTGATTAGCCAAATCCTTATCTTTGCCATTATTAATATTCATATAAGCAGTCTTAGCCGCCCAAGAACTATCCTGAAGATGGCTATCATCCATAATATAATGCAGCTCTTCTATTCTTTCGTTATAAAGCCTGAGTGATGCAGGAGTAAGCATCTCATTCATATATTGCTTGAAGATGCCAATATATTTCTGCTTATCTCCAAGCTCAACGCCGCTGTCAAAGCCTGCTTCTGAGAACAAGGTCGTATAATAAGCATCATTCTGCAAGTACAGCTTTGCTTTAATATGCACACTGCCCATACCAATCGGCTTGCCCATACCTAATTTATATGCGGAACTGCCATCATCACCTAAAGACAGCACGTTCGCCAAAGCACCCAGCTCTACTGCCGAAAGGTTTTCGAAGCGCAATCTGCCAACAAATGTATGACCTTGTTTAAGCGGTGCAAACTCCTTGCTTACATTAACATTTTGATTTTTGTCGTTCTTATCCTTGCGCCAGTCACACTTTTTATGCCAATACAGCTTATAGCCACGGATATTAGAAGCCGCATTCCAATAAGCAGCCTTACCAGTATTATCCGTTTCCAAATAGTTTTGGAAGGAGGTCGGATTGGCACCAAGCAAAGGAATTGCTCTGTCCTTATCCTCAAAGCTTGCCTTTTGCCCATCCTTCAAATACAGATTTTCAAAATAAACTCTGCTGCCCCAGTTCTCCTTGTTGCCAAACATAGCTGCAGTAAAATCAACGACAGTGTTATTCAGCTTTGCAGGAATATGCTCACCAATGCTCTTTTTGTAAGGAATGCGATACAACGGGCCCGAACCAAAATGTCTTACGATATCATTATCCGCAACATAGAAGCACGGAACAACATAATCATATGCAGACGCTCCCTGAAGAAGCTTAGCGCTGCCAGCCCCTGCCTTCCAGATGGCCTTATTGATATTACCAAATTCATCAAACAATCTTAACTGCTTGTTAGTCTTATTGCCATTTTTATCTGTAAAATAGCTCAGCAAAATCTTCTCTGGAATTTCCAGCTTTTTTGACCATTGCGCACCGGTAAATTGATAATAATGCTTTTTATTGCGCATCGGTCCTGTGAAAACATTCACCGCCGTATTAGTCCATTCAACCGCACTCAACTTATGCTGTGCCTTATATTCGTCCTTGATACGTTTAAAGGTTGCAGGACAAATATAGTATTTTTTCCCTTCGCGTACAAGAAAGCCTGGCTTACTGCTGGGAAGATCAATATTTTTTTCAGGATCCTTAGCGGTCATTTCGCGCTTGTAGGCAGCGCTTAAATCCTTGAATGGTGAAGCAAATGTTCTGTAATACAAATATTTATCCGTAACATCGCCATCATCACCTGTACGCATCGTACCATTAGTAATAATCTTGAAATAGTTTTTGATCGCGCCACGCAGGCTGCTGCCCGGCAGCAGATAGTTCTCTCCGTCCGAAAAGAACACGTCCTTGCCATTATTAATGAACAAATCCGTGATGTTTTCCACCTCAACGGCAAAATAACCGCTGTATTTCGCTTCTCCGCTAGTCAAAAACTGTTTATAGGCCTGCTGCTCGTTGCCCTCTTCCAACTTACCGCTAAAAGGCGCATTAACAACAACGTCATTAAGTTTAACAAAGTTATATGGAGCCGTTGGCGTTCCAGTAGGAACTTCATGAGTTTTACCATGACCGGTATTTTTATTGCTGCCACCATAGCCTCTTTTTCCATTACTGCTGTTGTTATATCCATAACTACGATTATTATTACTTCTATTGCCGCCCTGCGGTTTACTACCACGACTTAAGCCATAATCATGTGTCTTAGGCATCACTCATCCCTCCCATCTGCCGGCACGACATCAAGCCAGCGGTAATATGCATAGCCTGCCTGACCGGTTTTTTCGTCAAACTGTACATAGCTGCGTGTGAGCAGCTTGTACTCGTCGGCCTGCTCTGCTACCGGCAGCACCAGGCGGATTTTGCGGCCTGCTTCCCACAGCTCGGCAAAGCCTTGGGGGGCAGCGCCTGCTACCCTATGACCGAAGAACTGCGAAGCACTGTCTACTGTCGGCAGCTTTTCACTGCCTTCCGCGTCATTGATATACTGCAGATAAAAGTCAGCGCCCTGCTTTTGCAGGTAAACCTCTTCCTCCGCATTAAACACACGCAGCTGCACAAGGTATTTTTCCTCCAACACAGCACCGTCGGCAAAAGTAAATTTGCCCGCCTCGTAATAGCCGAAACGCACGCAGTTTACAAAATGCGCCACAACCTTATATTTAGCGCCCTGCAGCAGCTTCAGCGCCTCTGCCGGCTGAACGTGCTGCTTGATTTCAATAGCAGCATTGCGTTCGCCCAGCGCCTTTTCAACACAAAAAAACTTTTCCTTATCCATTCAGCTCACCTACCAATGCCTGTACACAAGCCTCCAGCTCGTCCTTATTACCTGTCAGCGTAAAGCCGTTCTTGTTTTCCATCGTATAAGTAGTGCCTGCATAATCAATTTGGCAATGCACACCACGCAGCACACCGCGGCCAACACCTCTGCCGCTGCCGATGTTCATATTGCCCAGCCACAAATCCTTCAGCAGGAGCAGCATCAGGCCGGCTTCAGCCTTGCTGCAGTTTTTCAGGCAGGCCTTCAGGGTAACTGTCTTTTCATCAAGCTTTTGCTGCCAAACAGGCTCTTCGCAGAAAAGCGCGCTGTCAATTGTGCTGCCTGTAAAGCGGTCAATACGGTTGCGTGTTTGGCGCATAGCGGACAATTTCTTGGTAGAAATATAGGTTTCATCCACCAGCAGCTTGCTGCGCTTACCGCTTTGCTTTTCACCGTCATTGGCAAAGCCTAAAATCTCCTGCAGTCTGCGCTGTGCAGCCTGCATGTCGTTGCCCGTGAGCGCCAACAGGATTTTGAATGCTCTGCTGCGCAGAACGCCCTTCCAGCTGGTACCGGGGATAACATAATCCTCACCGCTCTTAAGCTGTACGGCAGAAAGAGTTGCTTCTTCTTTATTCTGCTTACTGTCATCAACATCAAAGTCACGGACCAGTAATGCACCCTGCAGTGCGCAGCCAACCTCCAGATAGAAGTTTTCCGCTGCCTTGATTTTAGGCCTGCCTTGGCTGCTTCGGCTTTGCCGGTATAGGCAGCCTGCGGCAGCTTTTCATCACCGATGTAGGCCAGCCATTGCTCGGCACTCTTAGCCTGGGCAAAATCAAAATCATATACAGCAACAGCTTCCGCACCGGCAATTTTGCCATAGCCCTTGGTAGTCAGCGAGCCTACGCTGATACCACCGGTCAGTAAATCGGCAATAGTTGCTGCCATTTCGCCGTAGCAGTCACCCTTCACGCTATACGCACTATGCTGATAGGTAATTGCCAGCGGCTTAGCCTCATCGCACTCACGCACGGTAAGCTCCAGCAAAACATCGCCCGTAGCTCCGCGCTCCAAAGCTTCAAAATCAAATTTGGCACCGGTTTTGGCTACGCCCGTCAGCTCATCAATCGCTACGCCGTCACGCACCACGATTCCCTTATAACTCAGCACAACATCACTTATATTCAGCATACTCTGGTTAGCATCGCGTCCGTCAATCGAACCGAATAGCTTATCTGCAGCTTCCTCGTCGTAAATTGCGGCAATTTCGCTGCGCAGCACGCCTGCCAAGGATGTACCAGGGATAAACGGCTGCCCCTGCTTATCCTTCAGAATCAGAATATCGGTCAGACCTTCATTAGCTCCGGAACCGATGCGCAAAGGAGATTGCGTTTTCAGTTTGCTTTGGATAACAATTTTTCTTACAAGCTTTGCTCCGCTCATTACTGTTCGCCCTCCTTCTTGCTCAGCTTAACGGCATGGCGCATAAACCACAGCCAATATTCACGGTACACCTCATCAGCATCAAGCTCAAACGCATTGCTGCCGATAAGCTTTTGTAATTCCTTCAGGCCGTCCTTAGGCAGTTTAACCTTGTGCGTCCAGTCCATACCGCTATAAGGAAGCTTGTGACCGGGACCTTCGATTAAAATATCATAAAGAGAATCACCCTTATATTTGATAGCAGTAAGATTCTTTTTGGCAGCAGCCTTAAAGTCCATGCTGATAATCATTTGGATATCACTCTTCGTCTTGCCGCTATACATCAGGCCTTCAACACGCTTCAGGATATTATGCGCGTTAGCAGAATTGATTTTCAAATCTTCGCTTTGCGCATCCTGTGCAGCCTGCTGGCGAACCTCCTGCAGCAAGCGCTCGCGGATAACCTTTTTCGCAGTCTCTTTAACGTCATCGCTCAAAACAACGTTCTTTTGCTGCTTTTGCGGCAGCTTTTCAACAAATTCCGGCTTTGCCAACGGCTGCCAGATGACGAACTGGCCAAAGCCGTCCTCGGTGCCCTTGCCTAGGCCCTGCTGCAGAGCAGCCTGCAATCCGGAACTGTCAACAGCACCATTCAGGCGCAGCTCAATCAAGGTGCCGGCGCTCAAAGCACGCTCTGCCTGCTTTTTCGCCTGCCATACGCCAACGTAGCCGTCAATGCTTTCCGCAGCGGCAAAAATCTGCAGTCCGTCCTTAACAACCTCGCAGCCCAAACGTGCTTCCAGCTCGCCCAACAGCTCGTCCGCTGCCTGCTCAACACGCTGCCAGCTGCCAAAAGCGATGTACGGAGTCTGCGCCAGCAAATAGAGCTTTTCGCCCAAAGCAACCTGCTGTGCTTCCTTGGCAGGCATTTCTGCATACAGGCATTTGCCGTACTGCGCACTCTTGGAACGTCCAAGATGCAGCGCTTCTAAATCAAGCTCACGCAAAACCTTTTGTAAAAGCTCTGCTGCATCATCGTCAGCAAGATAAGCCCCCTTAAACAGCTGTCCGGGCTCCAGATATTCATAGTTGAACACGTTGCCGTCTCTGCTGCTGCCGGTAATGCGTTCACCGGCACCGCTGCGCGACATGTGCAGCTCAATCTTGACATCTGTATCAATCTGATACAGCTTGCTATCCTTCTTAACTACAAAACCCTGTAGCTTTTTAAAGCCAGCCTTATTTTCTGCAGCAGCAGTCAAATCAACAGTCTGTGTTTTGTCCTTGCTGCGCATTAAGGATAATGGCATCACAAAGGCGTCACCCTGCTCCAGCTCACGGCAGCCAATCGGATAAGCCGGCAAAAAGCGGACCTTGCCGGACAGAAATAAATCAAAAAATGTTGCATCCTCATAAGCGTTCTGCAGCTTATGCGCGTTGATATATAAATGAGCCAAGGCTCCACGGATGGCGCTGCCCGGAATATAACGCTTGGTTGTCACCAGAATGTTATCGGCACCGCGCTCCGCAAACAGCAACGGATCTATATTTTCTAAAACAAATTCCAGCTTTTTCAAACTCATCACTTCCCTTTGCTTACATCCACCAGACGGCAGCGGATATGACCGCAGCCACGGTTACGCTTTGCTCCGGCATAACGCAGATTCATCAGCGCCTTCTTCAAGATTTCCTGTGCTTTGGGCACATCCTGCAGCAGGCAAATGCTACCTGTAAATTTAAGGTTGGCATCTACATCTACAACACGCAGATTATGCAGACTGCCTTCATCTGCAATACCGTTTTTGTCTATCGCCGTCTGATAACGGACAGAAGTATAGCTCTCCCACAGTGCATCCTTATCAAAAAGCCCTGGGAAGCTTTCCTGCAGATACTTCCATTGCGTCTGCATTTTCTCATAATTATTCAAGGTTAGATTGTCGATACGCATAACAACCTCATCAGTGCTGCCATGACCGAACAGAGCATCTACCTCTTCCGCAGTAAACCAGGCACCATTGCTTATTTCAACCATTTCTATAGCACTTTCGTACAAAAGGCCCTTAAAGCGTTTACCGGGAAAATACGGCAAACCATATCTGTCATGCACAGCTTCGCTATCTAAAATAACGTCGGCCTTGCCGCTGCCCAGCTGCAGTGGCGAAAGCAATTTCACCTCGACTTGTAATGATTTCATTATTTCGCCCCCGTTTTCTTCTCATCAGGATAATTAAAATCAATAGCCTCGATTGCATCAATGTATCTTGTAGCAAATATAACCTTATCCTTATATTCTACCTCGTCCCACAGGTCATCTGCCGCAACTGTTGTCAGCTTGTTTTCCTTCTTCAGCAGCTCGCAAATTTCCGGGCAGTTCTCCAGGAAGATGCTCATGCTGTGCTTGTCCTCATGCAGCACACGGCGCAGCTCCTTGACCTTGTTGCGCGGCATTTTATCGGCAGCCAGCTTTTCACTCAAAGCCAGCAGTCCTTTAACGCTTTGCTTGTCTGTTTTATCACCCAATACATTGTACGGACCGTAATGCAGGTTGCCGTTGGCAGATTCGTATTGCTCCTTGCGCAACATTTGGATATCGCCGTATTTTTCACCATGCAGGATTGCAAAATCAAGATAATTGCCGTCATCCTTGCGGGACTTTTCCTTAGCTTCATCGCAAAGCTGCTCTGCCAGCTCATAAGCACGGAAGAAGGGATATTTAGCCGGAACAATGGCTACGCCAGCGCAGCAGCTCAGACTCTTGCTGATTTGCTTGCCGGTAATTTTTTTGATATGAGTATACAAATCTTCGTCATATAATTTGCCGCTAAATAATTCTTTATCCAGTAAATCTTCGCTGTTGACATATTCTATAAAAGTCTGCGCATATTGCAGTCCCATACGTCCGGGGCAAATGAATGTAATATCATCACCGCCGATAATAATCGGACGCAACGGCAGCAGGCGCTTATTGCCCTGCTTCAGCGCACGCATATCCAAAACATCGGCGTAAGAATCATATTCGGTAACAATTTTCTTAACGAGGTAGCCAAAGGCATGCTCATTTGTTCATCTGTCATAACATTACCTCCTATCCATTACTAGAGTTTCTTTTTTCCATATTAAAAAATGTCATCTTCTGATTCATCATCTTTAACGGGAGATATTAAATCATCTTTAATATCTCCCTGCATAAACGAATCTATTATTTTACGTATATCCGGTTCTATTTTGGGATGCTTTACATTTTCAATGACAGCCTCATAAAGATTATTAACAGCATCAGTCATTTTCTTATTACCGTAATTGCTACATAAAAAGTGTGGTATTCCAGATTTTATTATCCAAACTTCTTTAGCAAATTCTTCTAAATCGTTCAAGCTACTACTACGCTTCGATAAATTCATAAGGTATAGGAATGTATGATTCTGTAATTTTAAACTAAAACAATCTCCATATATTTCTGTATTATCACCGAATGAGTTTGATACAAATTGCGTTCGAGAAGCATTATTCTCAACATAATCATCTTTTTCTCTACACGTGAGCTTTTTTCGTATTATCGTAACATTACCATGCGTAACATGATATGACTCCTCGAAAGTTTCTGCAGATTTCCGTTCCCAAGGAAGAGAATCATTAGTTGTATCCTTTTCCAACTTCTCTAAAAAAGACATTATATATCTTTCCGTTGGAGTCAAAGCGGAAAGATCGATTTTTAACAAGGTATCAATACTTACATTTAATACCTTAGCGATATTCATGATAAATTCTATACCTGGCTTGCTACCACCATCTTTACTTGTCCGAGATATATATCCAGCACTAACGCCAGCTTCACTTTCAACTTCACCAATTTTCCTATTTTCAGACTTTATCAGAAAATCAATATTATCAAAGAGAATTTTAGAATTGTATTTTTCATCCATTACATTTCGCTCCTCTCTTCCCATATAATATCACAGCTTTACCTATTCGTCAATAATTATATTGTTCTTTACCATTTCGTCATTCAATCATAGTTTTCTACTTGCTTGACAGATTGCACGTACAGAAAGTTAGTTTGTATCTGTTAGTGGTTTTTTACCACATTTTAGAGCTATTCGTTAAGTCTTGGTTTGAAAACGAACAAAATTTAACTTCATAAAGTGTATTTATTATTTAGGATAGTTTTAAAATAATGGATATTGGTACAATAACTATATTAAATCCTTACTGAATTTACTACCATCATATTCCTTAAAATCAGCATCCTAAATCGCCTGCCCCACTAAAAAACTTCTCTCATAACAAAAGAACCTGGAGCACGCTTTTCTCCGCACTCCAGGCCTCCTGTTTACAAAATCTCCACTGCAACCCTGCAGCGTTTCTTATGAAAAGCTACCGCATAAGCATAGATATGCGTTCTTCCTTCATTGCGCAACCGTTCGTCGTAACGGCGCTCTCTTATCTGCTCTAGTGCCTTTTTGCAAGCACCATCAAGTTCACCAAAAGCAGCTTCATACTTTACTTCTATAACAATTCCAGTATCAGGCTCTTCCGTTTCCACAAGAATATCGCTGAAGCCATCACCAGATTCTGCATTAGATAAAACAAGCCATTCCGGCTCACTGCGCAGCAAACCCAAAAGCAGACCATGATAAAAGTTCTCCTTCTGCGCTTCCTTGGCTTTAGTATCCATAATGCTGATCATCCTACTCATAATAAGATTCAACTTTTTCTCCACCGCTAAAGCATCACCGCATGCCAGCGCCTGATTCAGTTCATTAGTCACAGATGATTTACGCACCAGCTCATTATCAAACCATTCCTTGATTTTGTGCAGGAAAACCTCGCGCACTTCCCGGTTCGGAAGCTTCAATTTATACATACCATTGACTGCTCCACCACTTGTAGTAAGATAACCCGTAGTAAAAAGCACACTCCACAAGTTATCAATAGAACGGTCAAGCTCATTATACGTCAAATCCAGACGCAAGCTCTTTTCTATACATTCTCCCTTTAATAGCTGCTCCAATTCATTCTTAGTATTTTTGTCTGCCTTATGGACAAAATGCTGTACAAGCTCATTACCACTTGTATTAACCCAAAAAGCCTCTGGCGCAGCCGCATTATTAAACCGCAGCTTGTTGGCATAATTAATCACGTCCCAAGGACAATAAATCTCAGCCTTGCCAAAGCGATACCCGTCATACCATTCCTTCATTACGGAAGCATGCTTTTCAATAGCGTAGTAATGCATCAACCCATCAACCTCGTCCGGTGTAAAGCCAAAATACTCCTCTGCTCCCTCATCAACTATTGTATTGATGATAAAGTTGTTCAGACCTGTAAAAATACTTTCCTTGGACACACGCAAGCAGCCTGTAAGCACCGCTCTGTATAAATAGCTGTTAGTCTTCAGAGCCTTACCCAAAAAGGTACGCAATAGCGCTGCCATTTCTTTGTAATAGCCTGCGTGATAGGCTTGGAACATCATATTCATCAATCAGTACAACTACCTCACGCTCGTAATGCCTTGCCAAAAGCTGTGTCAAAAGACGTAAGCTGTCCGCCAATGCTTCTCCCTGCAATCCGTTACACAAAGCGGTGTAGGCAGTCAGCTCTTCAGGCAGGAGTTTATCACTAGTCTTCAGCTCCTCATGTCGCAATGCCTCCAGCTGCATAAGACGCGATAAATTTGCCTCTGCATTGCAGTAGCCAAGTCCTTCTACATCCTTCAGAGTCAAAAAAATCACCGGGAACTGTCCCAAGCATTGCTCGCATAAGCCTTTATCCTGCGCAATCCGGAGTCCATCAAACAGACTGCTGTCTGTGCCCAGCTCATAAAAGCATTGCAGCATACTCATATTTAAGGTTTTACCAAAGCGTCTGGGACGCGTAAACAGATTCACCTTGCCCATACGCTTTTCTAAATCACTGATCAGACCAGTCTTATCAATATAATAATATTGTTCCTTGCGGATTGTATCAAAAAATTCTACTCCTAACGGCAATCTGCACTTGTCCACCTTCGTCCCCTCCTACACTAAAGCATTAAATTCTTGTCCGTTCGCAAAATCTAGTAATATTATATCATTTTAAAACAACAAATACTAGCAAGCCGAATTTATCGTAAAGCCAACATTTATTTATCGCTATGGATAAGCAGCTGAATTAAGGATTAGCTGTTTTTATCATAACCGAACCTCAAATCTTTTAGTATATATTAAAACACCCCCCACAAAAAAATCCGACGCACTGCTTCTACAGCACGTCGGATTTACTTTGTTAATTCAACAATATTCACTTTACCATCTTTTGCTGCTGCGCCAGTATTCACCACGGAGCAAGGCCAGCACTGTAAACAGCTCCAAGCGTCCCAAAAGCATAGCCAACGCCAGCGTCAGCTGTCCCATACCGGTAACACCGGCATAGTTACCAGTAGCGCCGATGCTGCCAAACGCAGGACCGACACTTGAAATACAGGAGGCCACGCCGAAAACGGCCTCATCTACGTCCACACCGCTTAAGCAGAGCAGCATCGTCAAAATTGCGATAACCAGAACATAAACGAAAAAGAAACGGCTGACGTTGATAATTGTTTCTGTCGGCAGACGTCTTTTAGCGTAGTAAACGTTAAGCAGCATCTGAGGATGCATAGTGCGACGCAGCTCCGCCATGACAGTTTTCAGCAGTACGATAAAACGGCAGACCTTAATACCGCCGGCAGTAGAGCCTGCGCAGCCGCCTGTCAGGAAGGTTACAGCCAAAACGAGCTTGGAAAAGGACGGCCACTGGTCGTAATCCGCCGAAACATAACCTGTAGTACTGCCGAAGGAAGCCACCTGGAAGAACGCTTCACGCACACCATCTGCCACGCTGTAGTCATTAACCATAATGATGTTGATGCTGATTAAAACAGTGAAAATAGTCAGCAACACAATGTAGCTTTTGAATTCCAGATCATGCCACAAAACCTTCAGGCCGATTTGCGTAACCTGATAGTATAAGGCAAAGTTGCCTGCAGCCAAAATCATAAACAGACCAGTAACGATTTCGATACCCGCGCTGTGAAAATGCGCGATGCTGTCATTATAAGGCGAAAAACCGCCAGTAGCAATAGCCGAGCAGGCATGGTTAACAGCATCATAGGTGCTCATGCCCAAAATTGCCAGCATACCGGTAAGAATAATCGTAAACAGCAGATAGATATAAAACAATGCTACGGCAGTTGTACGGATACGCGGCAGAATACGGCTGTTGGAAAAGCCGCTGACCTCCGCATTAAAAAGATACACAGCACCACCGGCAATCTGCGGCAGCAGTGCTACGAACAGCACGATGATACCGATACCGCCAATCCAGTGCGTCAGCGTGCGCCACAAAAGCAAACTGCGCGATACTATATCAAGATTGGCAATAGCTGTTGCGCCGGTAGTGGTCAGTCCGGACATACTTTCAAAGTAAGCAGCGGCGGGATTCAAAATGCCGTCAAAGCAATATGGCAACGCACCCAGGGCAGCAGCCAAAAGCCACGAAAAGAATACCGTGCCGATACCCTCGCGCACGGATAAATTACGTGCTCCTCTACCGTCACCATAGTAATCAAAGATTCCGGCCAAAATAACAGCTACCGCTATGGAAAAGATAAAGGTTCTGGAGGTAGCATATTCGCCGTAAACAACAGACATCAAAAGCGGCAACAGCTGAGCAATCGCCAGACCGGCAGAAATTTTTCCCAGGAGATATATTATAACCTTTGCATTCATCTTCTATACCTCCTGCCGTTACCAGTTCTGTTTATCGCGCCAAAAGTCCGGGCGCATGATAACCAGCAGCGTAAAAATTTCCAGACGTCCCAAAATCATCGCCCAAATGCTGATAAAACGTGCCCAATCCGAAAGGCAATTATAGGTAGATGTCGGGCCGACGATACCGAAGGCCGGACCTACACTGCTCATACAGGCAGCAATCAAGCCCATTGATTCCATTATCGGTATCCCCGACAGGGAAATCAGGATAGTCAGCACAATAAACACCAAAATATACAGGAAGAAGAAACGCGTAATATTACCGACAATAATCGGGTTGATTTCGCGCTCACCCATTCTGATGGAATAAACGATGCGTGGGTGCAGAGTGCGCAACAGCTCTGCCCAGCCTGCCTTCAGCAGGATAACCAGACGCGTAATCTTAATACCGCCTGCGGTTGAACCGCTGCAGCCGCCGATGAACATCAGCATCAGCAGAACGCTGCGGCTGAAGCTGGGCCAGTTGTTATAGTCATCCGACGCATAACCTGTCGTACTACCGATAGACACAGCCTGGAAAATACTGTGACGAAGAGCGCCGTTAAAATCCATATAACCGGAAAAATACAGATTGCTACAGATAAGTGCAGCCGCTGTTGTGAGTATCAGCAGATAATATCTGTGTTCGCTGTCCTGCCGCACGGACGCCCAATCGCCACGCCAGATTTTATAATACAAAGAAAAGTTCATGCTGGCAATCAGCATAAAAACAATAGCAATAATCTCAACATAAATAGACCTAAAGGAAATCAGGCTATCGTGATAATATGAAAAGCCGCCTGTCGCCATAGTTGCCAACGCCAGGTTCAGCGCCTGAAATATCGGCAAGCCTGCAAGCAGCAGTAAGGCAACCTCCACTGCTGTTAAAATAACATAGATTAATAGAATCATCATGGCAGATTCCTTGATTTTCGGCAAAGTACGTTCAGCCGTACCACCAGGAAGCTCTGCGTTGAACAGGTAGCTTGTACCGCTGTTCATCTGCGGCATGATGATAATAAACAGCATGATAACGCCGATGCCGCCGGTCCAGTGCGTTAAACAGCGCCAGACACGAATGCTAGGCGGAAAATCGTTAAAAGAAAGTGCGGTAGTAACACCGGTAGTAGAAAAACCGGAAACACTTTCAAAAACCGCCGCAATCGGGTCCGCGGGATTTAAAAACAAATACGGCAGCGCACCCATCAGACAGACCAGCAGCCAACCGCAGCCTACGACCGCAATAGCTTCACGCACGCGCAGGCGCTGACGCGGTCTTCTGCTGCCAAAGAGGTTAAAAAGCGAGGAGATAGTGCTGGTTGTAATCAGCGTAAATATAAAAATCCATATATGCTCCCTATCTGCAAATAACGCAGCAATCAGCGGTACCAGCAATACACAGGAAAATGCTATTGTCAGCTTGGCTAATAAACGGTTAACAAGCCTTGAATCCATAATTAAGCGCCCCGTCCTTCAAATAACGGTACTGTAGTCTTGGAAAATTCACTTTTGATAAAGAGAATTACGCGGTCATTAGCATGCAGGACAGTATTACCATTAGGAATATAGGCTTCATTACCACGCACAATGGCACACAGCAGGCATTCCGGCGGCAGGTTCATATCACGCACTGCCACACCGTCTACATCGCTGTTTTCGCCGACGATGATTTCCAAAGCCTCGGCCTGTGCGCCCTCCAACAGTGATACGGATACAATACCACCCTTGCGGACGAAACGCAGCACCTCGCCTGCACTCAAAAGACGCGAAGACAGTACGATGTCTACGCCAACCTTTTCCATAAGCTCGATATATTCGTTACGTGCAACACGCACGATAGTCTTACGTGCGCCCAGATGCTTAGCAAGCTGTGCCAGCAAAAGGTTCAGCTTATCATCCTCAGTCAGGCAAATAACAACGTCTGCTTCCGAAACGCCCTCTTCAATCAGAAGGTCAATATCAGTGCCGTCGCCGCACAAAACAAGGCCTCGCTTCAGCTTGGCAGCTAGAAGCTGGCAGCGGTCCTTATCCTTTTCGATAACCTTTACCTGAATGCCCTGCTTTTCCAGCATGGGCGCCAAAAAGCGACCTGTGCGGCCCGCACCGATGATGAGAACCTTCTCTAGCTTTTCATAAGTATTGGAGAAGGAATTTTCAAACTCACGGATTGCTTCATGCTTGCCTACGAAGTAAACGTTATCGCCCGGAATTACATAATCATTACCATGAGGAATAATCATCTGATGACGTCTGAAAACCATGGCCATCAGGATATCCTTAGGAATGTTCAAATCCTTCAGCGGGATATTAACTATAGGCGAATCCTCCTTCACCTTAGCTTCGAACATACGCACCTTACCGTCAGCAAAGTCATCTACGTTCAATGCAGATGGTGTCATCAGGATATGGTCGATTTCACCTGCGGTAATGCGCTCAGGATTGATTACGAGGTCAATTTTCATATCATTTTTCAGCATTTCCGGCGAATGGATAGCATAATCCACATTGCGGATACGGGCAACGGTATGCTTTATGCCGTGATTCTTGGCCATTAGGCAGGTTACCATATTTACTTCATCACTATCTGTGCAGGCGATAAGCACATCAGAGGCACTGATATCAGGATCAGCAAAGGTCATAGGGCTGCAGGAGTTGCCTTCAATCGCAAGAACGTCCAATGTGTTTTGGATAACGTCCTTGCGCTTGGGGTCGATTTCTACAACTACTACATCAAACTGATCTTCAGCTAAAAGCTGTGCAATACTAAAGCCAAGCTTACCTGCACCAGCTATCACTATACGCATTCTAATTACTCCTTTAAGATGGAAAACCCATTAATTTCTATTGCTTAAATACTGCTCTATATTATAACACAAATAGCCTTAAACGTCGACAGATGCAATTTTGACGATGTTAGCGAAGTGTTAATAATATGTAAAAAAGAGGATATCATAAGATGGCTGCAGGCAGAAAAAAAGAACTCACACAATGTGTGAGTTCTTTTTTTCTAACCGGCAGCTATCTATCCTCCCAGGCCGCTTCCAGCCAAGTACTTTCGACGTATAAGGGCTTAACTACTGTGTTCGGGATGGGAACAGGTGGATCCCCTTAGCCATCACCACCGGATTATTTAATTTTGAGGTTTGTACCCTCAAAACTTCAACAGAAGAATTTCTTTAACTTCAGGCTTACTTCTTAAGTCAAGCCCTCGACATATTAGTATCGGTCCGCTGAATACATTACTGTACTTACACTCCCGACCTATCAACCTCGTCTTCTTCAAGGTGTCTTACTAGATTACTCTATGAGAGATCTCATCTTAAGGCTGGTTTCACGCTTAGATGCTTTCAGCGTTTATCCTTTCCGAACGTAGCTACCCAACTATACCTCTGGCGAGATAATTGGTACACCATTGGTTCGTCCACTCCGGTCCTCTCGTACTAGGAGCAGCCCCCTTCAAATCTCTTGCGCCCGCGATGGATAGGGACCGAACTGTCTCACGACGTTCTGAACCCAGCTCACGTACCACTTTAATGGGCGAACAGCCCAACCCTTGGGACCGACTTCAGCCCCAGGATGTGATGAGCCGACATCGAGGTGCCAAACCTCCCCGTCGATATGGACTCTTGGGAGAGATTAGCCTGTTATCCCCAGGGTAGCTTTTATCCGTTGAGCGATGGCCCTTCCACTTGGATGCCACCGGATCACTAAGCCCTACTTTCGTACCTGATCGCCGTGTTTGGCTCTCAGTCAAGCTCCCTTCTGCCTTTACACTCTTCGCGCGATTTCCGGCCGCGCTGAGGGAACCTTTGGGCGCCTCCGTTACTCTTTGGGAGGCGACCGCCCCAGTCAAACTGCCCGCCTGACACTGTCCCGAGTTTCGTTACTCCTACGGTTAGAATTCCGATACATCAAGGGTGGTATCCCAACAGCGGCTCCACGAAGACTAGCGTCCTCGCTTCCATGCCTCCCACCTATCCTGTACGTGATGTATCAGAACCCAATGTCAGGTTACAGTAAAGCTCCATGGGGTCTTTCTGTCCAGTCGCGGGTAACCTGCATCTTCACAGGTACTTCAATTTCACCGGGTCCCTCGTTGAGACAGTGCCCAAATCGTTACACCTTTCGTGCGGGTCGGAACTTACCCGACAAGGAATTTCGCTACCTTAGGACCGTTATAGTTACGGCCGCCGTTCACCGGGGCTTCGGTCGAATGCTTTGGATTGCTCCGGACATCCTTCCTTAACCTTCCGGCACTGGGCAGGTGTCAGCACCTATACGTCAGATTTCTCTTTAGCAGGCACCTGTGTTTGTGGTAAACAGTCGCTTGGGCCTCTTCTCTGCGACCGCCTCATGCTCCGTCTGTGCAGACTTCACAACAGCGGCTACCCTTATCCCGAAGTTACGGGTACATTTTGCCGAGTTCCTTAACGAGGGTTCTCCCGCGCACCTTAGGATTCTCTCCCCGCATACCTGTGTCGGTTTACGGTACGGGCGGTAATTTTCTAACTAGAAGCTTTTCTCGACAGTGTGGGGTCAGCAGCTTCAGTTCCGTTTCCGGAACCTCCACATCACGCCTCAGGCTCTCAGAACGCGGATTTGCCTACGTTCTACCCTACACGCTTGTACAGGAACAACCAATCTCCTGCCTGCCTGCCCTCCTGTGTCACTCCATCGCTCAAACAATCATTACCGGTACTGGAATATCTGCCAGTTGTCCATCTCCTACGCTCCATGCCTCGGATTAGGTCCCGACTTACCCTGGGACGACGATCGTTGCCCAGGAATCCTTATGCTTTCGGTGGAATGGATTCTCACCATTCTTTTCGCTACTCATACCAACATTCTCACTTCTGTGAAGTCCACCGTTCCTTACAGAACGACTTCAGCCCTCACAGAACGCTCCCCTACCCCACGACTTACGTCGTAGCCACAGCTTCGGTTTCGTACTTTAGCCCCGGTAATCTTCGGCGCAGGGTCTCTCGACCAGTGAGCTATTACGCACTCTTTAAATGGTGGCTGCTTCTAAGCCAACATCCTGGTTGTTTTAGAGACCCCACATCCTTTTCCACTTAGTACGACATTGGGGACCTTAGCTGGTGGTCTGGGCTGTTTCCCTTTTGACCACGGATCTTATCACTCGTAGTCTGACTCCCAAGCTCTACAGTATAACCATTCGGAGTTTGACAGGGTTCGGTAACCTTTATGGCCCCTAGCCCGATCAGTGCTCTACCGCCTATACTTACTACTTGAGGCTAGCCCTAAAGCTATTTCGGGGAGAACCAGCTATCTCCGCGTTCGATTGGAATTTCACCTCTACCCACATCTCATCCTAAAGCTTTTCAACGCTCACAGGTTCGGTCCTCCACGCAATTTTACCTGCGCTTCAACCTGGACATGGGTAGATCACTGCGGTTTCGGGTCTACGTACACTAACTATTCGCCCTCTTAAGACTCGCTTTCGCTTCGGCTCCGTGTCTTCCACTTAACCTCGCTAGTGCACGTAACTCGTTGGTTCATTCTTCAATAGGCACGCCGTCGCTTTCGCTCCGACTGCTTGTAGACATACGGTTTCAGGTTCTCTTTCACTCCCCTCCCGGGGTTCTTTTCACCTTTCCCTCACGGTACTATGCGCTATCGGTCGCCATTCAGTGTTTAGGGTTGGAGGGTGGTCCCCCCGGCTTCCCACAAGATTCCTCGTGCCTCGTGGTACTCTGGATACTGCTCATCTCTCTGGTCTTTAACCTACGTGGCTTTTACACTGTGTTGCCTACCTTTCCAGGTAGTTCGGATAAACCATTAAGACTAAATGCAGTCCTCAACCCCGAAGAGCCGTAGCTCCCCGGTTTGCCCTCTGCCCTCTTCGCTCGCCGCTACTGTGGGCATCTCGTTTGATTTCTCTTCCTCCGGGTACTTAGATGTTTCAGTTCCCCGGGTTCCCCTCCTTTCGGATACCTGCCCATGACGGCAGGTGGGTTTCCCCATTCGGACATCTACGGATCAATACTTGCTTGCAGTTCCCCGTAGCTTTTCGCAGCTTACCGCGTCCTTCATCGGCTGATGGCGCCTAGGCATCCGCCGTATGCCCTTAGTAGCTTGACTTTTTCAGCTTACTAAGAACTTTGCGTTCCTAGATCTCGTTAACTCATTCTCTTTGCTTTCGCATCGATTAGAGGTGCCTTGTCATCTCATCAATAACAAGGACTTTTTATTCTTCTGTTTGAAGTTTTCAAGGTACAATAGAAGGTTTTTTGAACCTTCAAAACTAAACATCAACCTAAGCGAATGTGCGTCGACTTGTCGTACGAACAAGTTTCCTCGTTCATGTACTCCATAGAAAGGAGGTGATCCAGCCGCACCTTCCGATACGGCTACCTTGTTACG
>OGPT01000845.1_pt1 | contig 30802 bp, 43 predicted proteins | sample 1552951 | NCBI WGS metagenome assembly OGPT01 (sample SAMEA2580224, study PRJEB22360) | human gut metagenome | biome: human gut; feature: human-associated habitat; material: faeces | place: Denmark | collected 2008/2010
TTTCTGAATTTAAAAACAGTATCATCCAGATTTATTATTCCTTTTTGTTTTGAAGTGTATCTAGTATATTCAATCGCAACACCAGTCTGATAGTGTGTAATAGAATAGCAACTATCTTTCAATTTTACAATAACAATGTTTTTATACTTTGTTTTATAACATGGTTTCTTTATAATCTTTCTTTCACATCCCATTATATTACATTCCATGCTGTAGCCTCCTATTTGACGATTTAAGCCATTTTATAACTTTAGCCTATACTTTTATCACTGAACTATATAAACACGCTAGAAACTTAAAATACAAGCTGTAGAAGCTATAAGAAAAGGTAGCTTTTTAGGCTACCTTAATTTTTCTTAATGCATCACTGTATTTATTTCCACAAGCTACAAAGCAATTGATAGTATCTTTTGTCATTCCCTTGAACACTGCAATTCTCAGAATCTGTTCAAGTGGTAAGCCCGTCTTTTCCAACTTTGTTACCATTCCAATGCATCTGTAAGAGAATGTTGCTCTGATACCATTCATATTAGCTTGTGTTCTCAGATTTTCAATGAAATCTACGAGGTCTGTATTTCCTTTTGCGATATGCATTTCAATGTTTCTGTCATAATCAAAATCAATAATTGCAAATCTATCAAGGGTAGCTTGGTCTAATACAAGTCTTCCTGTATACATATCATCAGCACCACTTCCAACAGTGTTACCTGCGGCTACAACACGGAAATTTTTGTGGGCTGTGATTTTTCCATTCGGGAACTCGAAGTATCTATTTGCAATTGCCGCATTGAGTAAAACTAATACTTCTGGAATTGATGCATCCATTTCGTCAAGGAAAAAGATACCACCATTTTTAAATGCTTTATAAAATTCTGTTTCATGGTAGACGCCACCTGCATCAATAAAGCCTGTCAGTTTGTATTCCTGCTGTACTGAGTTCGTAAAGTAAAACTCAAGTCCTAAGTCCCAACTGATTTGTTCCAGTGTGTAGTTCTTACCACTTCCTGCCGAGCCAGCTAAGTACACTGGAATATCGTTCTCAATACAAGCCTTAATTGTTTCATATTGACTATGTTTTACTTCCTGTGTTTCTTCTTTCTTTTCTTCAACAGGTTTTACTTTTACAGGTTTAACTTCTGGAATAGTAAGAACTGTTTTGTCTTTGTTTACTTCATGTCTTCCAGACTTTCTTACCATATTTGTTGTCCTATCTTCACTTCTGAAATCTTCTGGTTCTCTATACTGTTCCATGTTTCCATTGCAATCTACAACTTTGTAACAATACATGATACCTTGAATTTCAAAACTGTAAATGCCTTTTAACATTTCTCCTCTGATTTCTGCTGTATGTCTTCTTGGTGTTCTTTTAATTACTACTATACCAAAATCAGTGATTGTTGCACATTCAATTTTGTTTGTTACCTTATTAAGTTTTACACTTTCAAATTCTCTCGTTTTCATCATTTTATTTTCTCCTTCACATTTGTTTTTGTTTTGTTATCTTGTTTCTGTAATTATAATAACATAGACTAAAACAAATGTCAACAACAAATTTTAAAAAGGTGCGGATTAACGCACCTTATATTTTTCTATATCTGTTATTTCTTCCTCCTTGACATTTCTTGGAACATAGTATTCGCCCTTGTATAGATGTTTTACAGTCTCCCATTCTGTGCATTTTCCATATCCCATTCCAAAATCTTTGCAATCTTCTAATCGTTCAATTAAAGCAAAAGCTATTCTTCTGAACATACTTGGGTGTGCTAATGGAAATGCAAGTTGCTTTAAATTCATACGCTGTGAACTTTCTTTTACTTTTATTCTGATATCAATATATCCATTAGTGCTAGGATTTCTTGAAACAAAACTAACAAAAACATTACAACGCACACCCTGTTGTTCAAGTTTTTCTACAGCTTGTAAAAACTTTATACTTTCATACATCATTGTTTCCTTTGATGTTATACCACTATAACCAAAATCTTTTGTTATATTTACAACCTTTTGTTTTTTCACTACTCTTTTATTATTTATCATATTTGTTGGAATACCTTGTAAATATCTTGGAACACTACACTGAAATCCTGCAACGTCATAAAATGTTTTGTTCCTATATCCAATATTATTTACATTGACTTTTGCATCCAATTTATCTTTTAACTGTTTTGTCCCATCATCCCAACCATGTAATAAAAGCTCTCTTGCTTCTTCCATTGAATGTGTACCCCTAAAATTATAATTATAATCATCTGATTTATGGTAACTTTTATAGAATGGTGTTCTTTCTACTGTATCAATATAATTTACTACTTCTGCTATTGAATTAAAACTAATATTTACATCATTATTTGTTGTTGTTCTTTTCATCTTCTTCACTACCTCTTTGTTTGTTATACCTTATTTACAATTACTATAATATACCATTTGTTTTGTTTTGTCAACAAAAAAGGAACACAAACGTGTTCCCATTTTAAAACTTTTCTTCTTTTAATTTTTGTTTTGTCTTTGGCAAAAACCCATACATTGCAATACAATATGAATCTGCCAAATCATCATTGATTTTACAAGGTACTCTCTGACCGTCTATTTTGACCTTTATTACGCCTTTTTCACCTCTACCCTTATAAGGCTCTGCTATATATTTTAAAAGCCCTTTATCACGCAAATACAGGATTGTACGATATTTCTCTTTATTGATTCCATATGAGTTCTCTAATGGTTTACTATTACCTACTATTTGGCTCTTCCACGACCTAGTGTCTACACTATACACTGGAATGTCATATGTTGCAAATACATCTATAATAGTTGCAATCAATGCACCTGTTGACTTGATATAGGCTTCGGAAAGAAATCCTTGTGAACGTAATCTAATGCGCTCAGTTATTACTGTAACATTATCAAGATTATAGTTATCAAAAAGACTTTCCAGATAGTTTTTTAAATGTTTACGCTTTTCTGTATTTGTTTTGCATCCATCAAAATTTACTGAGTGCATTTTTAATATTTTCTTATCTTTCAATATTGTTACACCTGTCCGTGCGTAACTCTGGTCAATGCCTATTACAATTTTTGACATTGTTTTAAATAGTTCTCCTTTCTCGCTCTTGCCATGTTTCTATGGAACTTTTGTTTTTCTTCTTTTGTTGTTACAATACAACCGTGTATTATTGTTTTCTCTGGTAAAATCTGTATTTGTTTTCTATGTCTCAAAAACCACTCAGATTTTACCAGCTTATATACATGATATGTCTGATTCCATATCAATCTCTTTCCATCCACTCTTCCACAATATTGGCATATTTGTTTGCTTTGTTTACTCGTGTCTGTAAAGAATCTGAACATTGTGCCAAGACCTAACGTTGATTTGTGGTTACTACATCCGCCTGTTGTCAATTCTATATCATTTCTATTTTCACATAACCAAAATGGTAAATAGCCGTTTTCTGCAATACCGCAACCGTATCTATAATTATGTCCATTCTCTGAAAATTCTTTCTTATGCATATTCAAATAAATACACGTTGCACAGTTCAACCTTTTAGCCATTGTAAACATTTCTCCTTCGTTGTAAATACAGGGTATCTGTTTGGTTTGTTTCTTGTCCCTGTATCAATGTTACTGTTTTCACACATGAATGTATTCACCCAAAATCGAACTTCATGTTCCCTTCTTTTTCCTGCTACAATACTTTTTAATCTTAATGTGTATACCGTTGTTTCTCCATATACTGTTGCATATTTTACAACACATTTGCAAACAACATTATCATCGTATTTTTCACGCTTACTTGCAAACACAAGAAAAACTTCCTGACCTGGTTCTAACATAAGATAACGTTTTACCATGTTATCTCCTTTCTGTTTACATTCTTTTGTTTCGCACTCTAAGCAATCTATATAGGTTACTCGGAGTGCGTATGCCTTACAATATTTACTCATTATTCTACTCTTTCAAGATACTTTGCTTTCTTCATACAGAAAAGGTATTCTGTCATTGAAAGTTTGTGCTGATATTTATTTTCCAGATAGTCAAGTTCTGAGTTTAACATATCTGTCATTTCATCATAATCACTTGTGCCTACTTCTGTTTCGTCTGTGTTGAGATAATAGTATCTCATTGCTGTCATAACTTCCTTTTTCATTTCTTCTGTCATAATATTTTTCTTCATCTTTGTTTCTCCTTCTAATTTGATATACTATTTACTTGTTGATATTATAATACATCAATTTAAAGAAAAAGTCAACACTTATTTTTTAAATCTTTTCTTTGCTTCATCCACAAACGCCGCAACAACAGCATAAATCAACAATACCAATGAACCAATAAACACTACCAAAAACAAAAAGCCAACAACTTCTGCACAAATTACAATCAGATTCCATAATAAACAACTGATTTTCTCTAACATTATCATTTTAATCTTCGTCCTTTACAAACTCAAAACATGTGTCTAACCAATTAATAACTGTATGCAAATTACATGAACCAAAACCAACGTGATAATGTTCTTCATTTACCATTTTATATTTAATTTCAAAATAAAAACCTGTGTTGCATCTTCTTACAACAACCTCTGCTTCTGTTACCTTTAGTTTCTCTCGTTCTAATAATTCTGGTGTACTTTTATCAATTTCCATTTTTTTTCTATATCCTTTCTTTTGATTTTCTAAAACATACATTACGCATAGGACATTCTTGCACTTTTTTACTTCCATAACAAGAACATTGCGGCATCCTTGGCACTAACTTTTTATTCAAAACAAGTTGCTCTTTATATTCCTGTATTTTTTCAAGTCTGCGAATATATGGCGCAATCTCTGCTGGGTTATAATCATATCGGTACACCTTAAATTCCTGTGTGTTTTTATCGTCACACAAAACAATCCCTTTATGTATTCCAGTAAGATACATATACAACTGACATTGCTTTCTTCCAGACGCATGATACTTTTGTCTTTTGTATGTGTATGTATTTACACTTTTAATCTCAACAATATATTCTTCCCATTTGTCACATGGCTCTGTGAGGCTCATATTTGCTGGTAATTTACAAATTATATCTGGGGTATAGGATAAATCAAAATCTTCATCAAAACGGCTGTAATCACAATCTAACGGGTCACACAATCCACCTCTGATAAATAACCTCTGCCACTTTTCGTGAATAGCATCACCCTCAGCAAATATTCTTTTTAATCCTACTTTTGTTTGTTCCCCTTGTAACTGTTTATAAAATAATGATAACACTTGCTGTCTATAACAAAATTTATCATCAGATACAATTACAGCAGATGCATGTAATCCTTTTCTTTCTGTTGTATCTGAACCTCTTGTCATAACTGATTTCAAAAACTTTAATTCTTCTGGTATGTTTTTATCCAAATAAAACAAACTGTTCAATAATTGTTCTATCTTTTGTTCTTCCGTACTCTGTAGCTTTGTTCCGTTTCTATCTGCTTCTTTTTTAATATCGTCAATCAGCCCCATTATTCTACCTCTCGAATTGTTTTTATAAAAGATTTATTTATGTCCGTTGTAGAACAAAATCTATTGATTGCCTTTTGTTTTGTCTCGGCGTAACAATAAAAATCTCGTTCTACAACTTTATTATTTTCGTATGTTCTCAAAAACGTTATAATATATAAATGCATTACTCTAACATTTCCTTATACTTCTTTTTGTGTTCTTCCATAATTTCTTTTCTGGTAGAATCTAAGTCTGCAAAATCTACGAAGCCCTTTTCAAAAAACATAGGGATTTCACAAGACTGCATCGGATTACACACTTTTGATTTTACAACTTTTACTTTCATAACGATACCAATTCTTTCCTTCGCTTCTGTATTGAATGGATTATGGTTCGGTATTTCAATCCATCCCTTTCGTGCTACCTGTATTCTAAGACTTGCACTATGTTTTAATTTATGACCGCCTGGTGTTTGAATGTTATCACCAAAAGGCAAAGCGTTCATTTTATCACGAATCTGGTTTATAAAAATAACTGTTGTCCCAGTTTGCTCTATTACATCCTCAAGTGTTGGTAAATACTTGTCCATAAGTCTAGCAACACCACCGATACGCATTTCCTGTTCACTGTCTGTGTTGACTGCCTTTCTTATCTTGTCGATATCATCCTTCGGCTGTAATGACGGCACACTGTCAATAATAATTAACGGTATTCCTTCCTCTGCAAATCGAATTGCACGATTAAAAGCCTTTTCTCCATATCTTGCTCTATACACCAGCATTTGTTTCGGACGGTTTCCGAACAGCTTTGCACGTTCTGAGTCAAATGTTCCTTCAATTGGAATATCTAAACACATTTCATGCTGAGCGCACATCTGATAAGCAAGCGTTGTTTTTCCTGCACTCTCAGCACCAAAAATTTCTATCGTTCTTCCACATGGAACACCACCTCCGATAATGTTATCAAGGTCTGTAAGTCCTGTTGACCATCTAGGAATTTTTAATGCATCCGATTTACTTCCAAGACTATATACAGAACCTTTTTCCTTTTTATCGATTTCATTACATAATCTCAGAATTCCTTCTTTGTTTAATTGTTTCATTTGTTCACCTCATATTTCTTTCTTTCCGTTTTAATCATTCCACGCAACACCTGTCCTATTTCCAGATAATTCGTTTCGATTGTTCCATCCGCAGAAAACTTTGTTTCACACCATGTTACAAGTTCATCGAATTTATTAAGATACCACTCTGCTTTTTTCAAATCTTCTATACCGTTTTTATTTTCATGTCTCCATATATATTTATACGCATTTTGCACACAATATTCTGCTGTTCTTTTTGCTCCGAATGTCAGAATCATTGCATCAATACATTCAATACTTGTGTGTCCTTCATAGTGGCTCGGATGATTTACGCTATCATTTATTTTAATTTCTTCCATTTGTTTTCCTTCCATTTCTTTTTCATTTTCTACATTCATATTTCTTACTACTTCTACCTTCGCTTGTTTCATTACTTCTTTAATTTTTCTAAGTTCTTCCCACTCTTCCTTATCCTTTTGTCTCTGCGACTTAACCATTACCATGTTATCACCTCGCCATCAGTGTACTGTTATATTTGACTACCCGACTCAAGTACTTTTGTTTCTTGAACTCCAGCGCACCTTGTTCTTTTAGAATCTCGATAACTCTACTTGTTACTGCCCTTCCCTTACATCTATCGTAGAAATCATCATAATCTTTGAATATACCCTTTTTACGCTCTTCTTCTATAGCTTCTGCGGCTTTTTCTCCGATACCCTTAATAATACTAAGACCTTGCTGTATAACATTTTCTCCGTCCATTTTACGAATACTTGTTCTAGCTGTGTAATTGACATGAGGTAGCATTACCACTGCACCATCCTTTACAGCACACTCAGAGTATTTGTAAATATCTGAATCATTTCCAGCGTATTTTATTTTTACATACCAGAATTCCGTTGGGTAATAGATTTTGTAAAACATCTGCTGTAAACTTATAAGCGCATATCCAGTGCTATGTCCCTTATTGAATCCATAGATAAGCATACTCGCCCATATACTATCTGTTTGTTCTTTTGTCAGTCCCTCAGATTTACAACCCTTGTAAAAATCTTTTTTCATTTGTTCAATGATTGGAACATATTCTGGCTTCGTAAGGTTTTCTTGCTTTTTCATAATTTTTAACATATCAAAACTTTGTTGCTCTGTAAGATGCCCAACTTTTTGTGCAACTTCTGTAGTCTGTTCCTGATACAACATTGTACCATATGTTTCTTTTGTATATTTATAATATGGTGTTGTTGTGTCAATTTTCCCTGATAATTTGTTATACGCATATGTTTCATGCATTTTCAGTTGTAACGGTGCAGGTCTGTTCAACGCATTTACGGCAATTACATCTTCTACACAATCACAATGTATCATAGACAGGATTTTCTTCGGTGTTGATTTCTCCATCTGGAAAATGCCATCTGTATGACCATTTCTAAACGCTTCCAAAACAAGTGCATCTTCTATTTCTTCATCTGTTACAATATGATTAGTCAGATGTTCCAACTCACGCATTTCTGATTCTGTTTTAAGTCCTAACATATCGAACTTTACACAATTGATATGTTCCAAATCGTCTTTGTCATAACAACTACTTAATGCACCTGTTTTCCTGTCTCGCATTATAATGCAAGTATAATTTGATATGTCAGTTCCAACCACTGCAACTCCTGCGGCGTGTTTTCCAAGGTATTTGATTTTTCCATACATCTTAGAAAAGTGTTTTATAATGTTATCATATTTATCATTACACACTTGCGTTCTCATGTCCTGTAACAATGCTTTCATGTTCAGTTCATCGTCAAAAACATAACTTCGAATATACGCTTTAATTTCTGCTATTGTTCTTTTGTTTTCACTTGCTTCATATTCATCTACTTCTTTTGTTGTTTTAAGTCCACATACGCTTGCAAGGTCATTTACAAGGTTATCAATATCATACATTCCGTATGAACATATCTGTATAGCCTTACCTTTGTATTTTTTGATAACGTAATCAATCACTTCCTGCCGTCTACTTGTTTCAAAATCACAATCAATATCTGGTAATGTTTTCTTTTCCTTACGCATGAATCTGTTAAAATCTAACTTATATTTGATACTGTCAACATTAGTAATTCCAATCGCATAAGCTATCAAACAGTTACATACAGAACCACGACCACCACCAACAGCAATGCCATTATTTTTCGCCCACATAACGTAATCACGCACAATCAAAAAGTAATCTTCAAAACCATGATAACTGATAACTTCTAATTCTTTCTTGCATCTGTTCAGATACATTTTGTTGTACTTCCCTTTTTGTTTTAATCCTTTGACAATTAATCTTTGTAATTCTTTTCTACTGTTTTCAAGTCCTAAGTCTGGTAACTCTAATTCCAATCCTTCAAGAATGTTATCTTCAATCTTGTTATATATTTCTTTCATATTGTCCACAAACATTTCTGCAACCTGCATAGCGTTTTTAAACTTTGTTTTATACATTTTTGCAAATCTATCTGTGATTTCATATTCACTTGGCATATATCTTTCTTTGTATGTGTTTTTTACATCCAATGTTGTCCTGCCAATTTCATGCATTTTACAATAGGTATCAAAATCTTCTTTTCTTCCATAATGGCTGTCAGATGTAAGAATACATTTGATATGTTTTTCTCTTGCCATTGCCATTAAAACATAATCAACTTTTTGTTGTGTTCCTTCATTGTCAATTTTATATGGCTGTATTTCAACATATAAGTCTTTCCCGAATATTGATTTGAATTTGTCCAATAACTTACTGGCTGTTTTTCTGTTACCATTTTTAATAGCTTGTGAAGTTGCCGATGCTATACAGGCTGTCGTACAAATAAGTCCTTCACTGTATTTTTCTAGCAATTTAAAATCCACAATTGGCTTATAATAAAACTGTTCTGTATTTGCAACTGTCATTATGTGACAAAGATTTTGATAACCTTTTAAATTCTTTGCAAATAGGTTTAAATGATATCTATGCTTGTCTGGCTGTTCCTTCTTAAATACAGGCTGAAAATATACTTCACAACCCATTACGGGCTTTATGCCTACTTCGTTACACGCCTGATAATGTTTTACCAAACCACTAATAGAGCCGTGGTCACTTATACCTAATGCACGATACCCTAATTTTTTTGCAACTCTAGCAAGGTCTAAACATTTTCCAAAACCATCAAACAACGAATATTCCGTGTGTCTATGTAAATCAAAAAATATTCCCATATTTAATTTTCTCCCTTCAATTATGATATTCTTTCATCACCATTATTATACTAAAAAAGAGGGGTAATGTCAACCCCTCAATTTGTTTTACTCCTCGTCTTCTTTCCACTCGTCCTCTTCATCCTCAGACCAATCATCATTACTGTCTTCTTCGTCTGCTTCTTCTAACAAGTCAATATAATATTCTTTTGACTTTTTCGGCTTACAATCAATATCCCTTTCTTTGCACAGCTTATATAATTCCTGTGGCTTCATGCTGTCATAATCATTCTCCTGTTCTTCTTCGTCTTCTTCCCAATCATCTTCTTTCGGCTCTGGCTTCGTTTTCTTTTTTGGTGCAGGTTTTGTTCTACCTTTTGTTTTGCTCTGTTTTGTTTCTTCCTCGTCTTCGTCTTCAAAATCTTCTGAATTATCTGCTGGGTATGCTTTGTCAACATATTTCAGAATGGATGCATCAGACAGCGGTTTTACTTTTGTATTTCTGAATTTTGATTTATCTAACGGAATAACGCTAAACGTTTTACCCTGTCCAGAACCTACCTGTTTGATTTCATAGTCTCTGTCACATAATGTTCCATAACTTTCATACATGGATGCCAACGAAGGAACTGGCGAACATTGATTTACTGCAAACATAAGGATTTTAACTTCTTTCGAATCATAATCATATACAGACCATGCATACATATTTCTTGTACGTAAGTTTTCATCCTCACAATACTGACATTCCCTGCCAAATAATTCCTGACACGGAACATTTACACCAAGCGCAAAACTGTCGTGAAAAGGCATTTCCATACCATCTTCTAAGTCTGTAAGGAAACGCACACGCACTTTTGTGTTCTCCTTAAAATACAGAAACTTTCCTTTACTGCTTCCAGACTTTGCAATTTCACTTTTGATGTTCGATAATTTAATTCTTCCCATTTCTATATTCTCCTTTTGTTTGTTTGCTATTTGTACGAAACATTTACTTTTATATCTTCAAAAGCTACTGCGCTAAAATCTTTCATGTTAAACATCCAACCACCAAACTCTACCATACAATGTGTAGCATCTCCCATGTATAACGTTTTGGTACGCTGCGTAATTTTGTCAATTCTTTCTTTCAGCGTTTTTCTGATTTCATCAGCCATAAACAATCCTAACTGCTTATTAAATACTTCTTCTGTTGTTTCACTCTGCTTTACGCCAGTCGCTTCCTCAAATCCTTCCACTAACGCTTCGTACTCTTCACTACCTTTATTATACTCCTCTCGAACAATTTTGTCAACATTAAAACTTTCGCCTGATTTATGTACGAATGTTGCCGCTACAATAACTGAAATACTTAATTTCATAACTTCCTACTCCTTTTTGTTTTTAATATTTGTTTTTTCAATGTTCTCTCATCCATTTCACCTGCGTCTTTTATACCGTCTGGGTATTGGAAACGAATCACATTAAAATACTTTTTTAACAGTTCTGTTCCTTTTTCTCCGCACCTATCATTATCCAATGCTGACACAACTGTTGTTATGTTTTTTTGTTTTAACTTCTTTACCTGTTCATCCGAGATATGCCATCCTAACAATGCGCAACAGTTTTTTATATGCCCTCTTGTCTTGAGACTGAGATAATCGAAAAAGCCCTCGCATAGCCATACAACACTTTTTTCTGAGTATGTGCCACATAATGTATCACGCTTTCCAAAACCGTCATTATAGAGGTATTTGCGCTTCTGTTCGGTATGTTTATTTGTTGTCCTTCCAACCCATCCTTTGAACACTCCATTATCAAGAATTGGAAAAACAAAAGGATATGCTATATTGTAATTTTTTCTGCAATCCACAACATTTAATGACTTTGCTGTAAATCCTCTTTTATTCATATAATCAAGGATTTCCTTTTCGTCCTTTCCTTTCACTGTATTCCAATCGACAGAGCGCAAACCATAAAAATAGTCTTTTGCTTCTATCAATGATTGTCTGTTATTCACTCTGCGCTTTTTTCTGTATTTTACATCAATTTGTTTTATCTCTTTACTGTTTATAATTTGTTCTAGCAAAATACAACATTGTAATTCGTTTAGCTTTGGATTTGCAAGCATAACAAACTTTAACGCATCCCCAGTTTGTCCACACCCGAAGCACAGAAAAGAACCATCTTCTAAGTTTATTCTCATGCTAGGGTTTATATCATCGTGGAACGGACAAATAATATTAAATACTGATGTTTCTATTTGTTCCACAATTCCATAGTAGATTAATACTTTTGCAAGGTCTTTTCCAGTGTATTTCCTTATCATATTGTTTTTTCTTCCGTGATACGGAAATAAGGCTCAGACATTCCTACTGTATAACATCCTCTGATTTCTTCTTGTTTCAACTTCCCAGTTTCGTACATTGTATCAAGTTTTGTTTCGTCTAATGTTTCTGAAACATTGATAAACTTTTTAAACTTTTTAGCATCCACTCCACAGGTTTTTAAATACTTCACAAGTCCTGGCATATCAACGACTGTGTATTCTTTATTTACAACAGTTGTGAACTTTTCTTTTGATAATTTCTTTCTGAGTGCTTCCAAATCCCAGGTGATTTTTTTTCTTCTTACTTTTGTTACGGTAACTGTAACAGGATTGCTATAGAAATCCATGCCATTGTCCAACTTCACTGTGAAACTGTTTTCTCCATTTTTCAAGTTTGAAAACATCCAGTTACTAATACACAACTGTTCTTTTTTTCTTACATCTTCGTAATACTTGTCGAACTTCTTTTTATCCTGCTGTGCTTTGTATAACTTCTGTACGCTTTCTTTAATTTGTTCTACTGCTTTCATGGCTTGCCCTTCTTTCTCTCTGCTGTTTCATGTATTTTCTGATATCGTTTGGATAACTTGATTCCTGTGTATCTTCTCGAATATATAACAGTTCTTCGAAAGTCAGTTCCATGATAGCTTTCATCGGCGTTTCTACTCTTACTAACTTTTTGTTTCTGTTTACACCAATGACTTTTGCTGTCCTCAGCTTCTTATAAACGTTTCCATCTTTTGCTTCTACATAATGAATGAATACCACAAACGAGCCAACCTTTAACATATTGTCATAAACATACGGCTGTTTTTCATGTCCATATTTTGTTTCAATTTCCTGCAATGTCGTTGCAAATTTAATGTAATCTGAATCACCAGGTACAGGTCTTTTGTTTTCTTCTTCTTCTTTTGTTTCAATGCCCTCCTGTTTTGCGGCTTCTTTATTTTCCTGTGTGAGTGGTTCATCCCACTCTTCTTCGTCTTCTTCCTGTACTTGTGTTTCTACTTTTGTTTTACTTTTTACTTCAATCCATGATTCATCAGTTCCATTCTCAGAGTCATTAAGAAGTCTATCAATGAGTTCTGTTTTGTTGAACTTATGACCTTTACTTTCTAATGTAAGACCATGCTCTTTTGTCAGCTTTTTTAACTCTGCTACCTTCATTGCTTCTAAATCTGCTCTTTTCATGTTTTGTTTTCTCCTTTTTCTTTGTTTACTTTTGCTTTTCTTGTTTCTGATTATATCTTATCACATTAGATTCTGTTTGTCAATACCTAAATTCCAATAATAAATAAAACAATGAATCTAAGAAGGAATGGAATTGACAACACACAAAACGTTGCAAAACCTATTTCCATTTCTTCTTTTGTGATGCCCCATTCTTTCCAGAACATTTTTAACTTTTTCATGTTTTCCTCCTAACTTGTTTTTATTATACCACTCAACACTTTTAATGTCAAGTGGTATTTTATTTTTATTTTGTTTCAAGTTCTAAAACTTTTGCTACAAAATCTGTATACATTTTAGAACGAGTGTTTTCTGTAATCATTCCCATGTCACACAGACACTGTAAGTAACCATGCATTCTATCTGTTGCTTCCTGTACTTCTACTAAACCTCTTCTTACACCTGCATACAGGCTTTCTACTGTTTCCATCATTTTTTCATTCATGTTTTTGTTCTCCTTCACATTTTATGTTGTTTCCTTGTTTCTGATATTATAATAACACACAGCACATTGTATGTCAACAACTATTTTATATTTTTTTTAAACAAAAAAGCCTATATACTACATATAACATAAATAGCTTGTATAAGCTATATTAATAATATTATATATAATATATAGGTTTATGTTTCATTTATTTGTTTTGTGTTTTGTTTTTTACTTCTTTCTTCTTCCACTTATCCGTATAAGTTTCATTTATTTGTTTTTGTATTTTTCATGGTATTGATCCTGCATACTATGAATTGCTATTACATCATAACCAGTTCCATTCAGCTGTTCGCACATCCTGTTGATTTCTTTCAGTTCTTTTGTTACATCCTGTATCAATTTTGAAATGTACTCTGCATCTGCTCCCATACCGTTATTCATACATTTCTGCCACTGTTCCTCATACATTATTTTGCCCTCCTTAAATTACTGGAAAATTATAACCTGTTTTACATAATTCACATTCTGAAACTGTGAACACACCAACGTCTGTAGCAACATTTGTATGATATACTTTTCTGCTTCTTAGTTGGTCTGCATGAACATTATTACCACATCTTGTTTTTAACGGATATTGTGTTACTCCTGCCCCTATTGTTATAACAACCGTGTCTGCACTTGTAACACTTGGTATTGTCTGTGCTATACAAATACATACTCTTTCTTTGTTACTGTAACCTGTTTGTGGAATATTTAAGGTTAAAACATTACCTTGTAATGTCACACTATTTGTTTTTACAAAATGAATACATCCACCACAACCATAGCCATTATTATTATATAAACTACATGACATTTTCTATCACCCTTTCTAACGTTCTAATTAAACGAATAAGGGCGGTTATCCACCGCCCCTACAGATTCATCACGCATAAGCGGAAAGTCCTTTAAATCCATCAAATAGACGCTTTAGCACCCACATCCATTATTGCAGGCTGTTCCATAATGTGAAAACAACTGTGCGCTTTCATATGGTGAACAAGTCTGGTAAGCCAGAATCGGTGTTGGTCTTAATGTTGCAATCAGAGTAGCGTTCTGTGCCTGCTGTTGTTGCATCATGGGGAACATATTATTATACTGCTGTTGCAATTGCTCCATTCTGTTTTGTGCTAATTGCTGTTGCATGTTATTATTCATTCCGTATGGGTAAGCGTACATTTCAATTACCTCCTTTCTAATTCTATTCTAACATAACCATATAGTATGAAATATCTAAAAAGTATCACAAAAATAGCAAATAAAAAAGGACGCTAAGTGCGTCCTTAATTCATAACAATTTGCCTATTTTCATCAATAACTTTTTATATTTTCTTTTGACAGTTATTTCTGACATTCCGAGAAAGTCGGCAATGTATGTTAATGTCTTTTGTTCTTTGTAGTACAATATTAGTATTTGTTTTTCTTCCGTTGATAACATTGTTCTTTCTAACAAGTCATTAAATTCTTCTACAGAACTTATACCTTTTAACTTTTTTCTGGTTTTCTGTGTTTCTTCGTCCATACATTTTCCCACCATGCGTGGCACAAATGAACATTCGCTTGCATATCTTCCATTTTGCTTTGACTGTCAATAGTACTTTCGACAATATAATGTTTACAATGTGTTTCATGATAACAAAAACAGCCAAAACTTACAAACGATTGTAGAAACAGTAAAACAATTAACAAAAAAATAATTTTATTTTTTGTTTTGTTTGCTTCTACATATTGCTTAATTGTATCACGCATTACATTTAACAATCTATCATTTTCCATTTTCCTTTTTGTTCTCCTACGGCTTGATTTTAAGTCGTTTTGAAATTTCTGTTTCCGCTGTATTCATCCTATCAGTTAGATTATTAATAGACTGTTGCAACGCTCCTACCACATCACTTCCGAATTGTTTTTTTAATTCTGCGAACCATGTGTTGAACTGATTCGTAAATTGATTATAAAGATGTGTCGTATCAATATCAGTTACAAGCGCACCAACATAACCGCAATAATTCTTGTCTGGTCTTCTATCAGTAACATTTCCAGCTGTCAGCGTTGTAATACTTACACCGACGGCAATCTCCGCTAACACTAACTCATGTACTGTTCCTGATACAGTAGGGAGTGTACTTGTTACACCTGATTTTGTTACAAGTTCAACTGCCCTATTTTGTTTGTTCAATCTCACGCATATTACATCTGTTCTTTCCTGTATTCCAGAATTTACAGGCAATGTTATATCACAATCTTCTACCAATTCGAACCAATAACCTTCGATAAAAGCCTTTCCTTTTTTAACTGTTACTGTCAGCCCTGTTTTTGCACTTACCCTTAATTGGTCTGCTGGTGAAATAAAAACACCATTGCTGACAAAATTTGAAAAATAACTTGCAAAATCAGATGCATCATATGTCCTATCGTAACTGCCATCAGATTTTTTTGTTGCATTAAAAAATCCACTTTTTGCATTTATTGACATTTCTTTACACCCCCTACCTTTTATTTAATCTTCGTTAAAATGTAACGAATATCGTTTGAGTTTTGTTCTGTTTTCCTTTTGTTCTGTTGTAGAATTGATTGTGGACTTATACGCTTATTTCCGTATTGCAATTCAATGTCAGTAATTTCTTCTGTATCTTGTTTTGAGAACGTTACGCCAATTATCTGCACATCAAATTCAAATCCTAGTTGAGTATCTACAACTGTAACAAAATCACCAAGAAAATAATCTTTTCCGTAAACATATCTTTTATTTTTTGTTATGACTGTCGCTTCATAACTTTCTTGTATATCATTTTCAACGGCTTTTTCTTTTGCTCTTTGGTTTATAAGTACACTATATTGTTCATCTGTTAGTTGGTTTCCATCATCATCTTCCGACTGAATGTCTCTTGCATCTATCCATAATTCACTTCGTTCCCAACCTTTTGTTTCTTGCGACTCTTCCTGATTAATAGGGATTTCAAACCACTTTCTGTTACTTCCTTCACCTTCTCCTGCAACATAAGCAATATTGCAATAGTTCTCTACATTCCTTTCATAATCAACTCTGTTTATATTACTAAGTTGTTGTGAAAAAATTACAGGAACATTTCCATCTACATTCCCTTTTGTTCGGTCAATTCCAGACGAGAACTTCAACGTCCAACCCGTAACATTAGAAAAAATATCATTAAAACTGTAAGTCGGAACTATCTTTGGATATAGTTCTACTCCAATTTTATCCTGTTCCAGAAGTTCTTCGAATTCATCCCAAATGTAACCACCTGTAACTTGTCTATCTACTTTAGATAGCTTGTTTTTGTTCACTGCGCTATCATCAATTGTAATAGGAATATACCGATTGTTTTTTGCTTTCAGTATATTTTCTGTTACTAATTTTTCCATATGTTCAAGCGTTGTTCCACTTGTATTAATAGTATCAGAAACAATCCGTTTTGTCAAGATGAATAATGCAAGTCTTCCTGTTATAGTTAATTTATTCTCTTCATCCTCGGATTCCTTTTTCACATCTTCAACTTTCCCAACAACTGGATGTACGTTGCCATTAAACAACAAGTAATATTGTTCTTCCCTGTTTAAAAAGATTGTATTCAATTCAAGTTGCGCATTAACCGTGAATGTTCCTATTCCTCGAAATTTCATGTTATACTGAGAAAATGTGTAATGTCTGAGAATATCCAATCTTTTAAAATTTCTGTCTAAAATTTCTATTGTACTCATTCTACATACCTCGTATATTAAAAAATCTTTCTGTGAATTCTATTGTCACATCAATATTATTCATTGATACTTCATTAGCTGAATACGCATAATAATAAGAACCACGTAACACCTTAAAGAAATCACTTCCTGGCTTCATAAATCCTATTACAGACTCATTTGTATCTCTTGTCAACGAATGTCTGATTGCATTTTCATTTCCTGTTTCTGTTGTTATTGTAATCGTTTCTCCCTCTGATAACGTAATCCCTGTAAATTCAACATATTCACCAGTATTTACGTTATACACTTTCGGATTGATAACACTACCACCAACAGCTTTTATGATAATTTTACAACCAACATCTATGCTCCCTTTGTTTTCAATTAATACACTTTGTCGTTTATGTACTTCACCGAAAACAATATATTCATCGCTTTTATCTTCTGTCAAAATAAGTGGAAAATGAAACATAGGTGAAACATATGCCAAATGTACCACTGTACTGTCTTTATAAAATGTTGGGTCAAAACATTCTATTTCAATCGAAAACTTACATAATACTTCATTGTTTTCTTCTTCTGTATCGGAATACTTTACAGGTTGCGTTGGATAACCTTTCAAATAATATCCGTCTACTATAATAAGAATTTCCTCATAAATAGAAATCATGTCATTTAAAAATTCTTTATTCGTTTCAATTTCTTCCTTTTGCTTTTGAAAGTATTCTTCCCACGTAAGACCACGGGTATCTATGTCCATCGTATTCGCTATGATATAACCTATAATAGTTATTTTTCTTGTTCCTACGATAACATTACTCAACATACTTCCAATCTGATACGGAACTCTATATACATTTGTTTCAACCGAAGGTGTATCCCAATCAATTGAATCTAACACAAAATTTCTTCCATCCTTTTTGATTCCAACACTTTTCTGCCTTGTGAAATTTCTTAATGTTATAAAATCTATCAATGTTCTGCACCTCCTTTAGAATCCTTCTAACAATTCTTTTTTTGCTTTTTTCACTTGTCGAGCATATTCGTAAGCGTTCGGCTTTACATTGTAAAAATTAAACGTATCGCCTTGCGCTGTTCTACCTCTTGTATATGCTTTATTTTCCTGTTTTGTCAAAACTCTTTCACCCTTATGCAGATAAGCTGTATAACCATTGAATGGAACATAGTCAAGTCCGTTTGCATGGTGTCCATTCACAGAAGCGGCGGCTGACCTTGCTTCGTTAGATTTTCCAACAATGCTCTGAAAACCAGAAACGATACTACTTACAAGACTTCCAATTTTACTTGCAAAACCTTGTACCCATCCAAGAATACTGCTACCAATTGACTTAATTCCGTCCCACAATCTCGAGAACGCTGACCGCCCTGCGCTGTATAATGTACTGCCAAGACTGGAAACTTTGCTAGGAATTTGTTGTAAGATATTCCAAACCTTACCAGGCAAAGATATGAGCGTGTCAATCACAGAACTGATAAAATTAGTTATTGCTGTTCTACCAGACGAAACCATATTACCGCCCCATGATGCAATTTTTGAAATTGTGTTTTGTAACCAAGACCAAAATTTACCTGGTAATTGTGAAATTATTGTAACTGCTGTATTTACCATGTTCTGCGTTGAAGTACTCGCACTACTCAACATATTTGAACCCCAAGTCTTGATTTTTGTGATAACATTTTGTAACCAAGTCCAAATTTTACCAGGTAATTGCATAAACCAATTAACAACGGAATCAATCGTGTTTTGTGCAAACATTACTGCGGTATCTTTCATTGCCGCTCCCCACGTTTTAATCTTCTCAATTGTATTCTGTAACCAAGTCCAAACTTTACCTGGTAACTCTGCAAAGAATGTTATAATTGAATCTATCAAACTAGGTATAGCTTCTGCCGCCCATGATATCATATCAGAACCGAACACATATAACTTGCCAATAAATTGACCTATTGCAAATCCAACTTTCTCTGGCAATGTTTCAAAAAATGTTACAACCGACTGCACAAAATTCGGTACTGTTTCAGTCACAAAACTTATAAACGCTTCTGGTATTGTTTGTGTGAAAAATATTTTAACATTTGTTCCAAATTGTTTTATCGCATCAAGCGCACCTGTAAAACCTTCTTTGATTTTATCCTTAATTCCTATAACAACTTCTACAACTTTGTCCTTTCCACTTCTAAAAGCATCTGGTACTTTTTCCGTCCAAAACTCTTTGACATTACTTGCAAAATCTTTCACACCATCAACAGCTTTATGGAAATTCTCGGAAACACCATCCGAAAAACTCATAATACTGTCAAGTACGTTTGAAATCACGGATTTAATTTTTTCCTTTGCTCCTTCGATTGCTTGTGGAAATGTTTCAGTAAAAAAAGTTCTGACCGCATCAGCGGCTTTGTCGAATCCGAACAATTCAAGAACATTTGCCAACAATTCTCCGACAAGCGAACCAATGTTTTTTACACCATCCAGAATTTCATTTGAAATCGCAGATAGCATTTCTTTGATACCGCTAATGAATTTTTCATGGTTTCCTGTAAACAAACCAAGTAACGTGTCAACTGCACCTAAGATAAAATCCAAAACATTTCCAAAAGTATCTGCGATACGCTGTAAAGCATTTGTTATAATTGGCGAAGCTATAACATTTGCAAATCCTTCCCATGCTCCTTTGATTACATCTGTTATGTCTTTAAAATTAAATCCTAATGCATTTATCCTTTCTGTAATTGCATCTGAAAATTCTTGAAATTTTCCTTTTATCTGCTCCCATATTCCAACGACTTTGTTTCTGAATTCTTCATTTGTTTTCCATAATGTTACGAACGATGCAACTAACAATGTTATTACAACTGCAACAGGATTAATTTTTGAAATAAGAAAAGAAAATGCTTTTCCCACACTTCTTATAGAACCACCCAGTAGTCCATACTCTTCTACGTTTGTATTTACTGCCAACATCATGTTATCAAGTAACCCAGGGATTTGTTTCGTATACGTTGTAACTTTTCCAAGTTCAACCGTCCCTCGTCTTAAAACTTTTTCAAAACCGAATACTGCATCTTTTGTCAGTTTAAAACCATCCGCAACATTGGCTAAAAGTTTTGTTACGCTTGAAAATACTATCAAACTCGGACCGATTGCGGCGGCAATTAATCCCCATTTTACAATTTGGTCTTTTTGTTCGTCTGACAAACCATTAAACTTTTCTACAAGTTCTGTTATGTTTTCTGCTAACTTTCTAATTACTGGCGTAAATCTATCACCAATTGAAATCAATGCTGATTCAATCGCACTTTTTAACAACGTAACAGCACCATTCAAATTATCGTTCATTGTATCTGCCATATCCTGAGATACGCCATCACAATTATTAATAGAATCTGTTAGATTTTGAAAATCCTCGTCTGTTGCATTTACAATTGCTAACAGACCAGACATTCCTTCTGCTCCTGCCAGTGAAGCCGCCAAGTTAGCTTTTAATGCTCCTTCTGCTCCATATGCTTTCTTTGTAAGGTCTTCAACAGCGGCATTATATTTCTTTTCTGTTATCTCACCACTTTCATGTTGTTTTTCAATTTCTGCTAACTTCTTCTTGAATGTGTCCATCGGCATTTTACACTGTCCGAAAGACTTTCTCAAATCCTGCATAACCTCAGAAAAACTTTTCATTTTTCCGTCTGTTGTTTCAAGTGAAATACCAAGATAATCCATAGCTGACTGCATTGTATCAGTTGGTTTCGCCAAGTTTGTTAATAACTTTCTAAGTGTTGTTCCAGCTTGTGATGCTTTAATGCCACTATTCGCCATTAATCCAATCGCTACTGCTGTATCTTCTACACTATAGCCTAACGCTCCTGCGACTGGCGCAACATATTTGAATGTTTCACCCATCATAGCAACATTAGTATTTGACTTTCTCGAAGCCTGCGCTAATACATCTGCAAAATGTGTTGCGTTCGAAACTTCTACGGTAAGTCCATTTTTAATAACTTTTGTTGTCCCATCTGCTGACAGTCCGAAGGCTGTCATTGCATCAGTGACTATATCTGAAACGCTTGCAAGGTCTTCACCAGAAGCGGCGGCGAGATTCATAACACCAGAAATACTGTTCAGCATGTCTTTTGTGTCCCATCCTGCCATTGCCATATATTTGAAGGCTTGTGCGCTCTCAGAAGCTGAGTACTTTGTTTTCGCTCCCATTTCAATTGCTTTGTTACGAAGCTGTGTAAATTGTTCTCCTGTTGCTCCTGATATAGCTTTTACCTCTGACATATGACTGTCAAATTGTGCCGCTGTTTTTACCGCCGCTGTTCCAATTCCTACAAGCGGTACTGTTACTGTTTTTGTTAATGATTTACCGACAGAATCAAAAGTACTACTTAATCCTCTCAGTTTATTTCCTGCCGTTGCCGATTTATCTGAAAACACTTTCAAGTCATTATAGGCAGATTTGAAACCTTTGGAAAACTTGCTAGTGTCTAGTTCAAGGTACGCAACGGCAGAGCCTACATTTATTGCCATTTGTTATACCTCTTTCTTTATTCATATTGTTTATAAAACTCTTTAAAACTACTGTACTCTAACTTTTGTTCTCCATCGTTGTTCTGTTCTATATATCTCGGCTTTTCTTCGTTTTCAATTCTCAACCGTAAATTACAACAGGCTTCGTCGAAACAAAAAGCTGTATAAGTATCTTCAATTCCCAGTATCTCGCTGGGTAAACACTTATACAGCTTTGACATTGCTATTACAGACTCTACTCTTTTACTCTGTACGAAAGGATTCTAAGCCCTTCACGCCTTTCTGTGAATAATTGAAAACTGCCATCAGTTGTTCATCTGTCAGTTCCACACCTGCATCCTTAATTTCCTGATATGTCGGTTCAACAAAAGATTCACCTGCAATCAATTCAAGAACCTCTGAAAGTTCTTCCATCATGTTGTCGTCTGTTGGGTCAATTCCTGTATCACCAGAAAACAATTCATTTGTTCTTGTCAATAATGCGTTTGGAATTTTTCCTTGTTTTACCAGACCTAACAGCGATGGTCTTTTAAGTTTCACATAAACAGGCTCAGAAGTAAATCCAGGTAACTCTACAACCTCGCCTTGTGACTGTTTGATAAAATCCTGTATACTTGTTACTTTCTGTTCTACTGTTGTTCTTTTTGTTGCCATCTATTTTTATTCTCCTTTTGTTCTATTTGTTTTGTTTTAGCCTACTACCATCCTAGTTTCTTCTTAATCTGCCACTTCAATTTGTTGTGCTACTGCTTCCGAAAAGTCTGGTAATGTTGTCACATAAGAAATCTTATATGGCGGTTCTCCTGTTTTCGGTGCTGAATTAATCGTGTATTCTGGTACTCTGAAAGTATCATCCTGCGCTCCAACTCCGAACGGCGTTCCCTGACAGTTAGGATAACTAATCTTTTCGTACCTTACAATCTGTCCAGATGCATCGTATTGTGCGGAATATGCATCAAGCACAAACACACTACCTTTTTCGCTACTTCCTGCGGCTGGCGGTGTATAAACAAGTGTATTACCTTCGCCAGTAGTTGTTCCACCTTGCAAAATTTTTGCTAATGTCGGACTGAACACGTTGTCCGTAAGTGTAATCTGATTACCTGTAATTGTTGTTGTCTGCGGTTTCTGCGCTAACAACTTGCCAGATTTCACAAGTTTGATTGCATCCGTAGTTTCCGTCTGCACTTCAACGGCAATCTGACTTGCAGTGTCTACTGCATACTCTGTTCCATCTGTTTCGCTTCCAACTCTAATTACTACAAGTGAAACATCAATAGTTGGAATTGATTCCAATTTCTTTTTTGTAACAGACATTTTTCCTTCCTCCTTTATTTACCTGTTTTCGAGTTTTCTAATACCATAATATTGAAAACTTATCATGTGTGCTTTTATTTGTTCGTCATAAAAACTTTCTGTTTCATTCCCTGCATACATAATGCGTGGATAAAGTTTTTTAAGTTCCTGCTTAATCGCAAAAACATTTGTTTCAAGTTTCGTATATTCCTTTTCGGGAACATAAACAAGAAACGTATAAATGGGTCGCTCAGAACTAACTTCAAGAGGTAACACACCACTAAGTTTAACAACAACATATGGCTCAATACATTCCCCTTTATGCTGTCCTGGCATAAATGGGTTAAATCCTGCATCCTTTAACAAGTCCCATGCATCTTTTAATAGGCTCATACTCATACAAGATACCTCAACAAATTCTTATAACCATCTAATACTTCCTTACTGTTCGCTTGCACTGTTCTGTTTAAAATTGCGTATCTCTGTTCATTACACAATTCCAAGAATATACCATAATCAACACCATGTGCTATATTGATTTTTACCTTATTCGAAAAGTATTCTATATAGCCTGTCAACCTTTGCCTTGCGTGTCCTGTCCTATCAGTCCACATAGCATTTTGTTTTGCATAGTTTTGAAACTTATTTGCACCCTGCTGAGCATACATTTTAACAGCAACTTTTGATTTGTTTTCTGCCTTGCTCAGCCATCTTTCAAGCTGTGATATATCAGTTCTAATTCCTATCACTCAATACCACCTCCAAAGAAATATCTGCAATGATGTTATACTCTTCAATATTGTTTTTATCGGTGATTTTATAGATATTACCATTAATAACAACAAAATCGCCATTCTGAATTGTTTCACATTCTTCCCACAATGCAAGAATCATCGGTTGTCCTTTTGTTTTTGTTTGACTTCCATCAGAAGTATTTTTTGTTACAAAACTTTTTGAAATATGAAACAACCCACGCAAGGTTGTTACTTCTTCAACTTCCTGCGTAGGTTCTCCATATTTATCGACTTTGTTTCTCTTAACAGTGTATGTACTTCCGTTTCTTGATATTTCTCTTTCAACTGCTTTTTGCTCTTTTAATAACCACATTACGTTAGCACCCCACTGTTCGTATCACAGAATTTTGATGCTAACATTTTGAAATAACTAGAACTGTCTTTTGTGGTTAATCCACTAACACTTAATCCTGTTACTTCTGCTTTTGTGATAAGTCCTTCATAACTTGCTTTTCTTACATCTCCGTTATTCATTTTCAGAAGTAACAACAGTTCTTCATCTGAGAAATACGGCGTTTGTTTTTCTTTTAAGTTATATCTCAAAACTTCTAAATCATCCATGTTAGCACCTCCTTCTGTTATTCCATGTTTTTTTCTCTAATGACTTTTTGAATAATCTGTCTAGCTTCTCTTACGTTTCTAGCCTTGGATGTATTAATGCCATGCTCTTTTGCGTATTCCATCAATTGTTCTTTATTCATTTCTGAAATTGGAGTTTCTTCTGTTTCAGTTTTAACAACTTCTTCTTCAACAATTGGCTCTGCAATAACAGTTTCTACTTTTTCCTTTACTTCGTCTGAAACAACTACATAGCCCTTGTCCTTGAACATTGTCTCAAAAGAATGTTTTGAAACTTTGATGATGTTATCTCCTTTTCTCGCTGTTATCATAACACATTACCTCCCATTCAGGTTTCTTTGTCATTGATTACTTCGTATACGAAAACTTGGTCTGCTGTTGGGAAGTCTGGTAAGCAAATCATGGATACTTTTGTGTCAACCTGTACTGGGTCAGTGTGTTTTGTTGTGGTGACTGCAACGCCTGTATCTGTGATTCTTACATTAGCAACTGCACTCGCCATTAAATCACTTTCTTCTGGTGTTGTTCCGAACCATGTTTTACCAAGGTTTCCATCTGGGTACATACAGAAAACATCATCGGCAATAAACCGCTGTACTTTTTCTTTTTCATCTTTAAAACGTTTGTCATTGATATTAATTGTCATATCCAGTTCGTCTTTCAGATAAGCTTTGATTTTTGCATCAGAAAGATAACCCATACCATTGCTCTGTGCTAACAGCGTTCCTTTGATTTCATTGTTAATTCGGAAATAACCCATAACTTTTGAACTACATACGGCGTTTACTACAGTAACACCTGTATCTTCCTGAATCTTGTTAATACCTGCTTTGATATCTTCCAGAATTGTTGCAGTTGGGTCTGACCATGATTTTGTTACAACTCCCTTGTGGTCTGCTGGCATACCATAATTATAATCATATGCCTGACCATTTCCTTCGATTGAAATAGCACCAGTCGTAAGCATTGACATTCTCATGCGTTCTCTCTGAGCCGCCGCACCTTGCAGAAGTGACGTTTCATCATTGAAAATCTTTTCTACAATAACATCAATGTAACTCTGGTTACCAGTTGCCAGTACCATATTTAACTGCTGTCTCAGTTCTTCATCCACCATTTTAGATTCTTTGAAAAACGGCATCTGCGCTTCCAGTTTTGTGAATCCAATTCTCGGACGAGGAATAGCTTTTACATCATAAGCAGACGGTTTTAAAACAACTGGAAGTCCATTTGCACCTTTCAGCCATTCCAGTTTTAACCCAAGCTGTTTGTCATTCGGAAAAAGTGTTTCTCCAAAATATGGAGGCATATCCTGTGATAACAGTTCCCAATACGCGACAATTTCATTTGCCGTGATTAAATCAAAAATACTCATTGTTTTATTTTTCTCCTTTACTTTGTTTTATTTGAGGAAGTAAATTCCTTTAAGTGCTTCCTTCACATACTCATTATTTTTTTCCATTACTGTTTCATCAATTCTGTCAGCATTTACAAAACCGAAAATAAGTAATGTGCCGTTTGCATCACCTGTGGTTACATCTACATCGTGTAACAGGATTCCTTTTGCATCAGATGCAGCAGCCGAACTTGCTTCATTTACTTCCTTAAATGCTATTTCTCTTTTTGTAAGGTCACCTGCTAATGGTGTGCCTGCTTTTACAATCTTTCTTCCTGTTGTCGGGTCTACAACTCCCATTTTATTATCAACGATAATAGATACCGCCACAAATGGGTCTGTATTAAAAAGAATCTGATTTGTTGATACATAAGAACTCTTTTTAATTCCTGTTTGATTTAACATCTTTTTTCCTCCTGCTAATTATTTTGTTTTTCTTTTTTTAGCCCATAATCGAGCCGCCATTGTTCCCTCGTTTTTGTTTTCATCATCTGCAATGTCAACATTTTTACGAGTAACATTTTTATGCGTTTTTTGCTGTTCCTGTTCTTCTTCACTTCCAAAGTAAGCCTTGCCAGTTTTACCGTCTTTGATTTCTGCAATAACTTTTGTAATGTCTTTGTCTTTTGTGACTTTTGATTTTGCAACCGCCACAAGGTCTTCAACCATGTCTGGTTTTGCACCTAACTTAATTGCTGCCAGTTTTGCATCTGCTAACATCCTTGCTTCTTTCTCAGCTACCAACTGTGCTGTTGTCTCTCGCAGCACATCATCTTTCTTTTCAAGTTCTGTCTTGTTAGCTTCTTTGGCGGCTTTATCTTTTTCAAGAATTCCTTTCAGTTCATCTTCACCATAGCCAAGGCTCTGTAAGTACTCAGCAACCGCATCTGATTTTACCTTTTCAACATCAACGGCTTCTTCTTTTTTTGTTTCCGCTGATGTTTCTTTCTGCTGTTCTTCTTTCTGTTCTACTTTTGTTTCGGTTTCCTGCTGTTCTGTTACTTTTGTTTCTTCTGCCATTCTCAATTACTCCTTTTTTTTTTAATTCAGATTCTTCGTACATAATACACAATCTGTTGTTTTCTTTTTCTAACATCTGCTGTAATTTCTCAATTTGTTTCATTTTCTTCACCCGCTGTTCTGGGATTATAATTTTATTCAATTCTTCAACTCTTGTTTTTATTGTTTGTTTTAAAATGTTTGTTTTTGTGTTGTCATAACACACTGTATATACAGACGAACAAAAGTTACAGCGAAGGAAAATTTTTGTTATACTTTCACCATTACTTGTAACTTTTGTTTCCTGTTTCAATGCTGATGCAATCGGCATGTTATAACCACACCTATCACATCTTATCTTCAATTATATCACCAACTTTCGGAAATGTCAAGCAATTTGTAAAAACTTTTTTATTTTTATCATACAAAATTTTTCCATTGTTGACTTCTTCCAATTGCATCCGCTTCACTCGCAAATCTTTTGAAAGCCTATCTTTTTTCCTAAACATTTTCTTTCCTACTGTCTGCCCTTTTAATCTCATTCGTGCGACTTTGATGGTCAAATCTCTTAATTCTTTGAACTCATTAATTGTTTCCATGTTATCAACCTGCAAAAAAATCTTTTCTTTGCACCTGCTACACGAAACATAGCAAATTCTTAAATACTCACCATCCTCTGTCCATGTATCAGCTTTTTTCATGTTTTCTGCTGACACTTCATTTACCTCTCCACATTTCAAACAAATTCGTTCCACTTTAATTTCTTCCATGTTCTCTGTTTCTCCTTGTATTCTAGTCTACAAAATCTTGTGCGTATCTATCAATCTCTGGAAATGTTCCAGATGGGGATTGATACCACAATCCAATCCTGTCAGCTATTGTGTCCATATCATCTGACATAACAGCTTCAAAAGTACACATACCGTTGGGATGGTCTAATGGAAAATCATCTTTTGGAAATATTCCGACTCCTAAACCATGGTGGTCTGTTGTTGCATATTCCTTACATACTTCACATACCCTACCGTGAAAGTTTGAATTTATCCACCTATAACCAATTACAAACGGATTGTTTTTGTTTGTGTTCGCAAATGTTTGTTGATATGCATGACTAACCATTGTCCTTGCAAGCCTTAATGCATTGTAGTCAATATTTCCACCAGGATAATATTTGTCTTGTATAACTTCACCAACATATTTTGCACGTTTAGCATCTACATCAGTTTGTCTTGCTTTCCTCCAGCTTGTTATTGTTCTTGCCTTTTTGTTTGCGGTTGGCAATACATAACTTTCAATATCTTTTGCAATTTCATACGCTGACTTTTGAGCCATCGTACCATTGGAAACAATTTGAGAAATCGTATTTTGTATTTTTCTATTATATCCCCATATTGCACTTGATAATGTCCAACCCTTTTGATATATTGCATCAGTTATAATATTTTGTACTATCATTTCTGGTACATAAAAAAATGCTTCTTGTATATCACTGTCTTTAAAACCTGCTTGTTTCAAGTAGTCCCTTACATCTTCAACTACTGCATTGCTTACAGTTCTAATATCTCTAACAACTTGATTCTGTATATCAGAATTCAATTGTTTTATTCTGTTGTTGATATCTCTTTGTAACAATGTCAAACGCTGTGCATCTAACTTGTTTTTTGCAACCTGCTTTGTTACTTCTTGTGCAAGTTGCTCATACATTTTTTTTATTTGTTTTAATTGAGTAGTGGATATTTGCTGTCGCACTTCCTCTGCGTTCTGAAATCTCCACCTGCTTGTTTTTGCTATTGTTCTCACTTCCTTATTCGTTACAAATTCTGAATCCAGCTTTGCATCTTTCCCAGCTGTTTGTATCAGCGTAAAGTTGTTCTATAAATGTAATTGTCGCATCCCATAATGATGTTCCCATAACTGGTTCAGCAAATATTTTACCATTCCACATATATCTTACTTTGTATTCTTTCATTTTTGTTTTCTCCTTCATTCTTGTTTGATGTTTTGTTTTCTTGTTCCTTACAAGTATTATAATACACCAAACACAAATAAAAGTCAACACTTTTTTGAAAAATATTTTTAAATTTCTTCTACATCACTTTTATTATCCTGTCCTGTTGTTGCTGTTTGTTTTTCCGCTTTTTGTTCTGTTTCAACATCCTCAGTATTTTTGTCAACTTCATATTGAGTTGAAACATTATCCAATTCTGTTTGTACTTGTGTATTGACTGCCATCGTGTCAAACATATTCAATTCCATAGCAATTTGCAACAATTCTTCATTGATTTGTTCATCTGTCAACTCTGGACGCCATTTTTTCATATATGACTTTCTACTTCGTGTATTTGAAGCAATCTCAGAAAGGTCTGTCGCCTTTTCTTCCTGTTCATCTTCTGCCAGTGCATAATGCTCTTGTATTACAACATTATATTGTATTTCCTTTAAATCTGCAAGTGGATAAATACCTTTCACAATATCAACGTTTAACAATGCAATATCAATAATGTTTTTTACAATATCAATCAGACAAGGTTTCCATGTTATCATTTTTTCATCACATCGAACCTGTAACGGATAATACAGGGCTTTTAATGCCTTACCACTTGTGATTGTTCCGACCATTGTTTCCTCTGAAATGTTTGGAATTTCCAACTGTCCATACATATCGGATTTAATACGTTCCAAAATAGCCTTTGTCGGCTCTGTATGATTTAATGCAGGGGCTAATGTTCCAACTAACGGATGCGCTTCATTTTGGTTCTGTTCTGATTTTAAATCCCAAAAAGCACCTGCGCCAGAACTTAAATTTTTCGTTGTCTGGCTATTCATATCAACAACATAGCGGATAGGATTCATTCCTTTTCTAACGCTATCAACATCACCATTTGACATTTTGCTATATAATGCTTCTTCATCCCATAAGTCTGACACTTCCGAAACACCTCTTTTGTCGTCCAGTGTACCAGTGTTAAAAATAATACTTACAGGGATTCTATTTAACTCTGTTGCTGTATCTGAAATAACAGTCTGTAACACATTGCCACTTTTGTCATACAGAATTAGGCTCATATATACAACACCGTTTTCTAACCGATAATCATTAATCAGATATTTTCTGTTATTGTTTTCTCCTTCCTCAATGTTTTCAAAACCTACAAAACGAACAATCTTTTCAGAACCGTATTCTTTTTCATAATAGAATTGTTTACTATTATAAAAATGTAACAACACGCCACTTTCTTCTGAAAAATCAACAAGACAGGCAATTCTTTTTCCAATGAAACAATCCTTCGCACTTTGTAATAATAATTTCTGAAAATGATTTCTTTCAAGAACCTTGTCAACTAACGTTTGTAACTGTTCTACTTGTTCTTTTTCTGCATCTTCAACTGTTGTTCCTTGTATATTAATATCTGGCGCTTGTGAAAACATAAACCTTGCTTCTTTATTGATTAATGTTTTAATGTTCTTAAATCTTACTTGTGATGGAACATAATCACCAGCACTTCCTTCCGTAAAGAACCTAGCACCCTTTTTGTATGTTTTATAATATTTTTCAATCTCTAAAACTTCTCTTCTAAAAACAGTACCATTTGTTTTATTTGATAACACAAAATAAGGATAATCTAACAAATATGTTATATCTTCATTTAAATCTATATCTGTATTTTGAACTTTATCTACTTCCATTTTATTTTCCTTTCTATATATTATTAATATAATATA
>OGPT01000849.1_pt1 | contig 30779 bp, 29 predicted proteins | sample 1552951 | NCBI WGS metagenome assembly OGPT01 (sample SAMEA2580224, study PRJEB22360) | human gut metagenome | biome: human gut; feature: human-associated habitat; material: faeces | place: Denmark | collected 2008/2010
ATTCAATATCAGTAATTCATAACTGAACGAATACCCTCCGAACCAAGTCTGAGAATTCCGATCTAATATAAAGCAAAGAATAGGTGAAAGTATGGCAACCAATGGTATGTACTTATCTTTTACCTGCTTCTTTACAAATATACCAAAAGCAAATAACCCCAATATAGGACCATAGGTATAACTGGCTAAAATATAAACGGCATCGATGACACTCGTATTATTGAGCAAGTTAAAAACAAAAATCACAATACCCATGACCACGGCCATACCCACATGCACTCGCTTACGAAGCCTGACAACTTGGTCTTCGCTTTTACCTTTCACACCCAGAATATCGACTGTAAACGAAGTTGTCAATGCGGTCAAAGCCGAGCCTGCTGCCGAATATGCCGAAGATATAAGTCCGACAACAAACAAAATTCCGACAATTACAGGAAAATATCCTTGTGTCGCAATCATAGGAAACAATTCGTCACTCTTTTGTGGAGCTTGAATGCCGTTTATCTCGGCATATACATACAAAAGAACGCCCAGCATCAAAAACAGAGATATTACGAAAAACTGCGAAATACCGCTAGTTATCATATTTTTTTGAGAATCCTTGAAGTTCTTGCAACTCAAATTTCGTTGCATCATGTCTTGGTCGAGACCATTCATGGCAATCATCGTAAAGACCCCTGCCAAGAATTGTTTAAAGAAATATCGCTTATCGTTCACATCGTCAAAATAGAACATGCGCGACATATCCGATTGGTTTATCGTCTGCCATAAACCGCCAAAGTCCAAATGCAAATCGGTAGCGATATAATAAATACACAATATGACAGAAACAATGAGACACACGGTTTTCAACGTATCGGTCCAAATCAATGACTTTACTCCACCTCGAAAGGTATAAAGCCAAACTAATCCTACTGTAAAAATTACATTTAAAAGAAATGGAAACTTCATCGGCCCGAAAACGAGTAACTGCAAAACCACACAGACCAAAAACAATCTTACCGCAGCACCTAACATCTTGGATATGAACAAAAACCAAGCTCCCGTACGATAGGAAGACATGCCGAACCGGTTCTCCAAATACTCATAAATGGAAACTAAGTTCATTTTATAAAATAGCGGAACCAGCACATAAGCAATCAGTATCTGTCCGACCACGAAACCTAAAACCATTTGTAAATAGGAAAAGCCGCTGGCCGCAACCATACCCGGAACCGAAATGAATGTTACGCCTGAAATCATAGAGCCAATCATGGCAAAAGCTACAACATACCAAGGAGATTTACGATTACCCACAAAAAAGCCCTGGTTATCGGCTCTATGTCCTACTATATAGGAAATACCGAACAACACAATGAAATAAGCAAAAATGGCGAAACGAATACTACACTATCGAATCTATCAAGTACACCACCGTGGCCAGGTATGAGATTTCCGTAATCCTTTATACCATAGGTTCTCTTAACAAGAGAAAAGCTCAAATCTCCAAGAACTGAAAGCAGAGAACCAACAAAAGAAAGTATAATCAGATTTACATAGTTTATGCTCTGAATATCCTTATAAATGAACGTTGAGAATATATAGCACATAAGACAGCAAAGTCCGACACAGCCGATGACTCCGCCAATAACTCCTTCAACTGTCTTTTTAGGGCTGATTTTCGGGCAAAGCTTATGTTTGCCGAAAAAGCTTCCTGCAAAATATGCTCCACCATCTGCAAGCCAAGGCAAAGCAAGAGCAAGTATAAAATAGAATGATGAATGTGCAACATCAAGGTTTTTCATTGAAATAACTGTTGCTAAGCCATACGATATGATAATCGTCATTCCATAAGTATCCGAAACCTCTCTGAATGAGAGCTTTTCGTGAAAGAATATCATCGCAGAAAGCATAATTGCTGTATACACATACCATATTATCGACTGATAACCGTATGAAAACAGCATAGCATTACAGAACGCAAAGGCTATACTTGGTATACTTATAAGATATTTTTTCAATAAGCCTGTTGCATGAACAAATTCACCTACGGCAACAGCACAAACCAACGCCATAAAAATATCTATCAATAAATGCCAAGTATGGCTCAGAAATATAACAAGCAATATAAATGAAATGCCTACAATGGCAGAAATTATTCGTTTCGCCATTCATATACCTCCAAAGCGTCTATTACGCTTGCTATAATAATCAATCGCACGAATCAAATCGTCTTCAGAAAAATCAGGCCAAAGAGTATCTGTTATATAAAGTTCTGAATATGCCGCTTGATATAACAGAAAATTACTTATACGAGCCTCACCGCCTGGACGAATTATTAAATCCGGGTCTGGCTGATTAGCTGTATAAAGCTTTTGTGCAAACATCTCCTTGGTAATATCATCGGCAGAAATTTTACCGCTCATACAATCCTCGCAGAGGAGTTTTGCCGCTCTTAAAATCTCATCTCTGCCACCGTAGTTCATAGCTATATTAAGAACCATACCATTTCTGTCCTTAGAAACCTCCTCGGTTTCAGCAATAAGCTTTTGCAGATTATCTGAAAATCCGCTCTTATCACCTATAAAGCGAACTACGACATCATCATCACGAAAATCTGTAAGTGATTCTACAAGCTGTTTATGAAATAGCTTCATAAGTGCATTAACTTCATCAGCAGGGCGCTTCCAGTTTTCTGTCGAAAAAGCATAAACTGTAAGATATTTTATACCAATTCGGCTTGCATATCTTGTAATATGACGAAAAGTAGCCGCTCCCGCTGTATGCCCGGCTGTACGAGGCAAACCACGCTTTTTTGCCCAACGACCATTTCCGTCCATAATAATCGCAACATGGGTAGGTATTCCGCCCGATTGTTTGCTGTTATTAAGTCTTGCCATAGATTCATTCTCCCTTCTCGGGTAGGATAAGTCTAAAAATATCACCTGCCAAGGCAGTATTTTTTAGATTTCCATAACCTGCTTTTGCTTACCTTCGCAGATTGAATCAATCTCTTTAATCTTCTTATCTGTAATATCCTGAACTTTCTTTTCGCCCTTGCTTTCATCATCTTCAGTGATTTCGCCGCTCTTCTTCATTGCCTTGATTTTATCAATAGCATCTCTTCTTGATGAACGAACAGCAACCTTAGCCTCCTCAGCCATCTTAGAAACTTCCTTAACAATATCCTTACGCCTATCTTCTGTGAGCGGTGGGAATATCATTCTGATAACCTTACCGTCGGACTGCGGATTGATGCCAATATCAGAAGTTTGAATAGCCTTTTCAATAGCACGGCAGATAGAAGCGTCCCATGGCTGAATCATAAGTGTTCTTGCTTCTGTAACAGAAACAGCTGCAACTTGGTTGATTGGTGTAGGTGTGCCATAATAATCTACTGTAAGCTTATCAAGTACAGCAGGGTTAGCTCTGCCTGCTCTGATAGCTGAATAAGCTTCCTCAAGGTGAGTAATTGTTTTGGTCATTTTGTCCTCTGCATTTTTTAATACTGTTTTCATAGATAAAAGCCTCCTGTTTATATAATTTAATAAAATAAAAGTCCTAAGATTAAAAGTATTAAACCTATTAAAGAAAAATCCGAGCCACCTGTTGCTACCATAAATAAGTCACCAGTGTTATTCTACAAGCGTTCCTATATCTTCGCCGCAAACAGCAGACACGATATTTTGAGGATTATCAAGGCTGAATACGATAATTGGAATATTGTTGTCCTTGCAGATTGCTGCGGCTGTACTATCCATAACACCAAGATTTTGGTTAAGCACTTCTTGGAAAGTAAGCGTCTTAAATTTCTTTGCATCAGGATTCTTTTTAGGGTCGCTGTCATAGACGCCATCAACCATAGTTGCTTTAAGGATTATATCTGCCTCAATTTCGGCTGCTCTGAGTGCTGCGGCTGTATCTGTTGAGAAGAATGGGTTACCAGTACCACAACCAAATACAACTACTCTGCCCTTTTCAAGATGACGAACGGCTCTGTTTCTGATATAAGGCTCTGCAACCTGTTGCATAGAAATAGCTGTCTGTACTCTGACCTGAAGGTCGAATTGCTCTAAAGCGTCAGCAACACCAAGTGCATTGATAACTGTTGCGAGCATACCCATATGGTCAGCACGAGTTCTATCCATCTGACCGCTTGAACGACCTCTCCAGAAGTTTCCTCCACCAACAACTATTGCAACTTCAACACCCATATCAACAAGCTTTTTTACAGGCTCACAGAATTTAAGAACTGTATCAAAATCTATTCCATGCTTTTCATTTCCTGCAAGTGATTCACCACTAAGCTTTAACAAAACTCTCTTATATTTAGGCTTCAATTTAACCACTCCTAATTTTTATTTCTTATTTTTATCCATTTTTTATTTTACTATATTTTTACGGCTATGTAAAGATAAAAGTTATAAACCGACTAAATCATATAAATGAGCTACTTTTCTAAAATTCAAATACATTATATATCATATAAAACAAGCTTAATCAAAAGAACTGGTTTACTTATAAAACTAATTTATAATGTAAACTACAATAAAGTTTGTTTTGTAAGCACTTTAAATTTTGCTCTATAGAATAAATAAGAGAGTTTATTCATAATGGTAAATCAATAATTCGTATTAGAATAGCTTATCACAGAAAGATATTAATTTAAAAATAGGAGATTCACATCCATTCAATATGGAGCGACAGGCCTTGATTTATGTCGATCATCAACCTCGTTCGTCCACGGAAAAAGTTCAACTTTTTTAACAAATATATTATGATCATAGTATATCGATATTGATTTAGGTTTGGTAGGTACCTTCGTTTGAGCGTTTACCTTTATCTACGCAGGCACCATAAATTCTTTTCATACGAAAGCTCATAGAAGATACACCCACAAAATGTGCTGTTTTTGTAAAGTAAGACATTATAACAGTCTTGCTATTACTTTTGTAGGTACCTTCGTTTCATCGTTTACTTTTTATTGGCTAAAATATTGAATTTTCAAGGTTCAGCACACTTTTCAGTATGGGAAGTTTGAGATAGTAATATTTAGATGTTTTTAGTTCTTGTTTTTTATTGAGCAGAACTTCTTATAGAAAGTTCAGTATTATACTGCCCAATGTCGTTGAGTAATACATTATGTATTTCATATAAATTCTTAATTTTACATATATTTTTCTCACATATACTATTTCTATCCACAAGTACACATTTCATTCCAATTTTTTCACATGGCAAAATATCTGTTTTTATATTATCACCAACATATATAACTGAATCAATTTTCTCGCCTGACTGTTTGACCGCCTCATAAAAAATATCAACGGAAGGTTTTGCAAATCCTGTTTCTTCTGAAATAAGAATTATTTCAAAATATTTTTCAATGTTCGTACAACTCAACTTTGCTCTTTGCTGTATAGATTTCCCATTACTTATGATACCTAGTCGATATCCTTCCAATGAATGTAGCATATCAACCACATCATCAAATAAAATCCAACTATTTTCTAATTGTTTTTGATACTCTTCAAACAATTCCATTGCAATCTTTTCATTTTCCACATACCCACAATAACTTAACATTTTAATAAATCGATTTTTTCCTTGCTCTTCGAAAGTTATCTGTTTTGATAAATAATAATCAAAATACTTTCTAGAAATCTTACTCCAATAATCTGTTTGATTATTATTTAATACCAGTCCATATTTTTCTTTAAATATGAACTCTATCGCTTTTCTCTCTGAAGAATTGTAATCAATCAACGTATTATCTAAATCGAAATAAATCATAATAAATGCTCCTTATTCAATTAATTCTCAAGTAACACTTTTTCTTATACTACACTATGCATATTCTTATAGTCCGTATTTGTATTTTCACATACCTACTTTTTTCTATGTTAACTACTTATCAAACATTCAGAAACATCAGTACAAAATATATATTCTAACACCAAAGTTTACACTAATCAAAAAACACTCTAAAACCTACAGATACTGCACCTAATTGACTCCACTTATATTTATACGCCTTAATATTTTCGCCTTGAGAATTATTCCAACAATATCTGCGTTCTTTATAATCTGTCCTATTTTTAACCCAGGATTAAACATAAATATGCCTCCTTCCATATCATCTATTCCACTGCCAAATCTACCGCTTAATATCGAGTGGCTTAAACTGCGGTCGGCTCTGATAACAATTTCAGTGCCACAACCTATGACATCTAATCCACAGCCTAAACCATATCGCTATTTTCCGGTCATCGACTTTTTCTCCGGTTGAGCTACAAAGTAGATATGTTTCCCTACAAGAAAACCGAACTTTCCGCAAGGCTTCTCTGATGATACTAACCTCGCAAAAAGCCCGGAAATACGCTACTTTTCAGCCTTTATTTATCTTTTCTTGACAGCAAACAGACCGTCTCCACATTTTTCGATAATGGTAGGGAATTTTCATCACCTTCTGTATCGTCTTTGTCATCATCAAAATACAGCGTATCGACAGCCTTTCCGTCGATGTTCAATGGTATCTTGAACTGTACAGACTTAATCCATCTGCCATCCGGCTGCTTCTCTGGATATATCTCAATCTTCTCTATAAGCAGATTCATCAGCATCTTCTTGTCAGCATCCGTCATATCATCAATGTTATCAATCATCTCATCAATGATTCGCTTGTACACCTCAACAGACAGGTTTTCACCCTGTGCATTCTGTATTGCAAGCTCATTCTGATATAGATTATTGTCAATTACTGTAATCTGCTCATTGATTTCATACAATCCATCTTTGTATGTCTTCATCAAATCATCATAGAACTCATCATCTATATCCAAATCATTGATACGTCGCAGCTGCTTTGTTTTCTTAGAAACCAAAGAATTTTTCTCTTTCTCAAGACGTGTCTTCTCTTCCAGCAATTCCTTCACAGAATCATCCGAATCCAGCTTTTTCAAAATCTGGTCTTTCATATCGTTCTCACCACCGAACACGTATTTTACTAATGCAATCACTTCCGCATTCAGTTCATCCTGTCGCACGTGCTTTTTGTAATTACACAAATGTCCAGACACCAGTTTTCTGTTCTTGCATGTGTAATACCACATATCTGTATAGAACTCATCTGAATTTTTCTTCTTCTTTCTGTTAACTACGCCGTACATTGAAGCACCGCAGACCGGGCATTTCAGCAGTGCAGACACCATATGTTCATGCTCCTTGCTGTGAACCTTCTCACGCTTGAAAGCGTTCAGCTCACGTTTCGCCTGTACCCTGAACCATGTCTCTCTGTCAATGATTGCTTCGTGCTGACCTTCGTATAACTTATAAGAATCCTTGTCCTGCTTGACAACGTGATATTCGTCACGTGTACCATCAATCTTCTCATTTTTACGTCTGCCGTATGCGATAAATCCACCGTACACAGGATTATCCAGAACACCTTTCACAAATGCTGATGATATGAGCGACACAGACCCATTTTGTCTGATTTTCTTTGTATATCCGTTGTCATTCAGCCATTTTGCAACTCTGCTTAATCCCATACCCTGTAGATATAGCTTATAAATCAGTCGCACAAGCTCTGCTTCCTCTTCATTTATGACCAGAACCTTTGCTTTTTCACCCTCTTTGTCTACAAGTTTGTAGCCATAAGGTGCAAAACCACCGTTCCATTTACCGTCCCTGGCTTTCTGTCTTCTACCAGCCATTGTCTGCTCACTGATATTACTTCTCTCAATTTCTGCTACAGATGCAAGCACACTGATTATGAGCTTACCAGCGGCACCTGCACTGTCAATACCGTCTTCGACACACAACAGATTCACTCCATAGTCTTCCATGAACTGTAAGCTGTTCAATGTGTCTGCCGCATTTCTGCCGAAACGACTGAGCTTGAATACAAGCACATAATCAACATCATCCTTACCAGACTTGATGTCACTCAGCATCTTCTTGAACTCAGGTCTTCCGGCAATGTTCTTACCAGATTTACCTTCATCCGAATATTCACCGCAAATCTGCATTTTTCTATGCTTTGCTTCGCTTCGTAGTCGCTCTTTCTGAGCTTCGAGGCTATATCCGTCAATCTGTAATTCAGTTGAAACACGTGTGTAGATATAACATTTTTGTTTCTTCGCCATTTTCCTACCCACTTTCTCAAAATCTTTTTCAATATCGTGCTTCTATTATATATCAATGATACACTTCTTTCAACATTTTTCTACATGATTGCCAAATATATAAAACCCACGAAGCAGTTCGCCCCGTGGGTCATATTCATATTCTATTCATTTTCAGCCATCAATTCTCTTTTGTACTTATAATAAGAATTTCTGCTGCATCCGGCTAATTTCATAACCTCCGCATCACTCAATCCGCCACCGAAAGCCTTGGAATGCTTACGAATCGCTTCTTTCGCTTCTTCACTTTTCCTTGTTGCATATGTCTTTCCAGCAACCCTGCCAATCTGTTTTCCATTTTGGCGTGCTGTCTCAATGCCTTCTCTTGTACGCTGTCTTAACTGTACTACTTCAAGCTCAGCCTGCTCAAATGCAATACGAATCTGGTCTTTCGCCAGTTCCATCAGATATTGATTTACACCCTGCAAAATGAAATCAATCTTATCACCTGTCAGCGTCACCTGTGACTGCAATGCTTTCTTATACACAGCGGTATTGATGTGTGGCTCTTTTAAAAATACAAGCTCCACACCCTTTTCATACAGTGCCTTGTATAATTCAAATCCTTCATCCGCTGTACGGCTCATACGGGATACCTCATCAAATACAATCGTATCTCCTGCCTTTACCATTTTCAGCAACATCTGAAATTTCGGTCTGTCCATCTTCGTACCTGTGTATGCTTCCTGATAAATCATGGCATCCGGGTACACTTCCTTGATATTTCTAATCTGTCGTTCCAGATTCTGCCTCGACGTACTGATACGGCAGTATCCATAAATCCTACCCATCTGTAAAACCACCTCTTTTTATCTCCATTTGTATATCATAATAAACGGGCGTTTATTTTGGTACTTATAGTATAACATTTTACAAATTCATTTTCAATATGGATTTGCTCAATTTTGGTACTTTCATCCACCCCCGTTTATTTTGATACTATTTTTACACAAGAAAAACATGGCTACGCCATGCCGGGAGCCGCCGTGTAAAAATATTCCAATACAAGAGAGGTATCCAACATGGCAAATTTATTGAGTACAGATTATAGAAAAGATGTTCACGTTATCGAAGAGAAAACAGCAACAGTATTGCTTGTAAAACAACCTGACGGTTCATATCGTCTGGGTGATGAATCTGACATCACCATCGGCGAACGTTGCTATTTATTACTGCCAAATGGCGGTATTGTCCGCACATCCGCTGTATGTTCATGGCGTAAATACGGTGGATTCTACATCACAACGAAACACACGCAGTATTACATTTCCTGTGATAATATTCATGTACAGTAACAACAAACCCACGGAGCATCTGCCCCGTGGGTTATATTTTTTTATTATGTTTTCCTATCTCAAAAACATAATCATATTGGATACGCCTGAACCGCCCCATGATTTTACAGCATCATTTGAAAAATCCAACATGCTGTTTATGGCATGACCATAAAGACCAACGCCTATAAAAACCATTACAATAGAGAACACGAACAGTGCAATCGAAAGACCGATTGCTACCCATGACAGAACAAATCCAATTTTTCTCATACTGTTATCTTTATAACCATGTGTAATAGCCATATGTGACATTACAATGCCGACAATAGCACATGCAATACCAAGCAACCACATGATAAAGATAAGTACAATCGCAGCAATACCACATCCAAATGCTACATATGCAAATGTCTGTCCATTTTCATCCTGTACTGGCTGCTGCTGCACATTCATCTGAACAGGTGCCTGTGGTGCAATCCCTTTGTTCTGTGCTTCCACTTCTGCTCTCTGCTTCGCTTTTTCTCTAAATCTTGCTCTTTCTTCATCAGTCATAATGAATATCTCCTTTCGTTAGATTTAATTATTTTATGAAAAAATAATTAGCATCACGCTCACCCCTTTCCTTACAAACTTCTATCCTCTTTTTCATCCTGAACACCTTTGATACGCTCCATGACAGACTCTGTTGACAATCCACGTACAGATTTCATATCTTTACGAATCTCTACTACACCAGAATTTGCTTTCTTACGTTTTCTGTCTCGTTCTGCTTTCTGCTGTAATCTCATTGCCAGAATATCACTGCTCTTATCTTCAGACTTGTCCAGAACCAAATCATCAATATCATCCTGTTCATCCACGTTGAGATATGACTCACGCACTTTAACATCCCGACTCGGTTTAAAGTGCGGTACACTTCTAATATTATCAGGAACAACAATCTCCACATGTCTGCTGCCCGGTCGTTTCCTATCATGTTCATCTTCGTCTTCTTCATCTGCATCCGGCAGCATCGCTGCACGCTGTCCTGGTGTCACATCTTCCTGTACCAGTAAAGTCACATTCGTTTCATCTTCCTGTACAGTCACATGTTCATTATCTTCACTGCGATTTCCATGCAGCTTGTGTTCCAGTTCCTTCTCAGAAAAATATTCCTGTACGTGCTCTGCATCATACAATGTTCCTAACTTGTATGAACGTGATTTTAAATTCTGAGGAATCTTCTTATCACCGAATCCATCTGTGTCCATCAATTCATACGTGTAATATTTTCCACGTTTCTTGCTGTCATGTACTTCGATGTTCACGCCATATGCTGGCAGATTCTTAATCCAATCCTCTTCGCTTTCACTCTCGTTCAATGCTTCTGTAATACGTGATTTCAAATCATCTTTCCATACATATTCACCAAGTGCACGCTTCGCTCTCTCAGTCTGTGTTGTCTTGTCCGGCACTGTTGTATCACCAAAATCCAGCTCGAAATACTGACCTGCAATCTCGTTTGTCCACTGTGCAAGTGTCGGCTGATAATACTGCTGTTTATCACAACCTTTGCTCGATGTCATGTCTGTATCACTGATAATAATATGATTGTGTATCAAATGTGATTTACCATCTGTCTGTGTAAACACGACCGCCTGTCTATCTGGATAATATGTGTGTGCAAACTCCTGACCAATCATGCTCGCAGTCAAAACATCAGACGGTTCGTCTGGATTCAGTTCATTGATACTGAATGATTGCACAACACGAATCACCTGTGTTTTATGATTTGCTCTTGCTCTGTTCCAATACTTTTGCATCTGAATTTCTGCTGGTATACCCGGTAAGATATTCACATTTGCAATCAAATCATTACGGACGTCACTGCCATTATGTCCCTTACCTTTTCCGTATGCGTACATAAGAGCACCATGTCCGTTCGCAGTCCTTGTTACTCTTGTGTATGCCATAATTCCTTACCAATCCTTTCTGATGCATTGTCCAGTTGTTCCATGTATTTCTCAACACTGAACAGTGTGAAATAGCTCCAGTTACACGCCGCCTGTGCTCTGTGTAATTCCTGCAATCTCATATTGATGTATCTCTGTTCAGCAGGATTCGCAGTCTGTAACTGTTTCTCTAACAGACTGATGCGTCTGTCAATGTTATTCCATTTTGCAATCTGGTTCACATTCACTCCCAGCTTGTTCAACGCTGTCTTGATACCTTGTAACTCATTTGCAATCAACGCTGTTGCACGCTTCATGTATTCACCCTGGTCACCGTCGATGTATCTCACTGTTCCAAGATATTTTTCAAGATGTCCATCAATCGCAAGTCTTACTACCTGAGAGAACGGCACATCAAATTCTTTTGCCATGTCCTTCATCACTTCATCAACTTTCTCATTGATTCGTGCTGAAATTTTTACAAGCTTGATTAGCTCCTCTTCGCCGATTTCATCTTCGCTTTCTTCTGTATTACCATCCGAGATGATTTCTTTTTCATCATCTCCTGTCGGTTCCTGTACCACTTCTGATTCCATAAAGTCATCGTCTGGTTCAGGCTCCGGTAAATTATCAATTTCATCCTGCTGTACATCAAATGGCATTGCTAATTCACGAGCTTCCTGTTCCTTTTGTCGTGCTTCTTCCTCTTTCTTTTTCTTGAGATTTGCCCAAAAATCAACTGGACCGTTCGTATTATTCACACTCGACATTCACAGTCATCTCCTTTCTTTGTTCACATTGTCTTGCAAAGCCGAATCCGGCTTTTCTTCACCAATGTTCACCTGCTTGCTCAAATACCTGTTGTTTTACCCATAGGGTTTGTCTCCAACAGTGTATTTTCGTACCATGTTCACATCCATATAGGGTTTGTCCCCTAACACTTGTGTACATGGTTTCCTACCCATTTTCTTTAAAAATGCAAGTATAGGGTTTGTCGGCGGAGCCGAAAAACCCTACCGTTCGCTTACGCTCACTTACTTGCAAGGGAAACTTCGTTTCCCCTTGACCCCTTCATGCTTCGTTCGCATCCTGCTCACTCTTAATTCCAGCCCCAACACAAACAAAACCACAAACAGTTTTCACAACTGTTCACGTGCATTACTGCAACTGTCCTGTTTCGTATGGGTCTGGTTCCTCGAACTGGTTCGTACCGTACATGCCGTCATCTTCATAGTCATCTTCCGCTGCCATTTTTTCCAGTTCTCTGTCCAGCTTCGCAGCTTTTCTCTTTTCAGCACGTTCCTTTTTCTTCGCTCTCAGCTCATTGATTTCACCCTGTGATTCACTGATGATGGCATCAATGTTCTTCACAATGTGCTTCGCAATCACACGTGCTTCGTCCTTGCTGTACGCTGACATTTTTTCCTGTACTGCGTCACTATTCAACAACTCGTTGTTGATAAGTTCAATGACCGGGCGTGCTTCTTCACGCTTGAGTTCAGCTTCTTTCGCAGCCATTTCTTTCTTCATTTTTTCAAGTTCTGCACGAACGTTTTTTAAATTACTCATATACTGTAACCTCTACTTTCTATCAAAAAATTTGTAATAAAAAACGGTGAACAGAATCAAGAAACAATAAGTTTCCATCATCTGTTCACCGCTACGTCTCTCACGTATTTTTATTTCAGAATACGCTTCTGCCAGAAGCTGTGCGTCCGTAAACAATTCGGTTTTCTACACCGTACTGCGTAGATATTTTTTCATATCGGACATTCTCTCGTGAACTTTTTTATTTAATTGTTCAATGTAAATATAACAGATTTATTTATCAGATACAACCGTATAATTTCTGCCCAGTGCACCCATAAATAATTCCTTTGCAGAGCTTCCAGTAAAGTTTTCAATCTCATCCTGCACCTGTTTTGTCATCAAATCAAGATAACGATAAACACCGCCTTTTTCATCTGCAACAGCGAGTACAGAACCAAACATATCAGGATGGTCTTTCAAATACATTACATAGCCTTTCAGCTTTGCAACGCTATCTCCTAACCAATCACCATGAGGGTCTACAATTGAACGAATAATTTTTCCATCGCCAGTCTTCTGAAAGAAAATAAAATCAGGATACATATTTTCCCATACATCATTTAACTTGTAAGGAATTGCAAGAGATGCATTAAGATTTCTTGACTGATTCCTATACCATGCTACATTTAATGTACGTGATAATTCTGTTTGTACCACTTTTTCTTCAAGGTCATTCAGCTTCAAATATGCCCAACCTTCATCGTCACTAATAATATGTTTTGGATATGCCTTATAATCTTTGTTCTGACGTGTAATACTTGCCTGAACATTTAAATTACGTTCAATATACGGTTTTGTATTACCCTCAATTCTATCCCATTTTGCTTTATTTTCTTCTGATACAGCATATCTCTGCGGAGCATAAATACTCAACAATTCATCTGTCTTTTTCTCTGCCCACTCTTCCATTGCCTGAATAATTTCCATACAATATCCAACAGCAGCAATACGACTAATCGCATTTGCATCAGAATCAAATTCTTCATTTTTACGCTTGTTGATACAATATTTAATCAAATCAGATGCACCAGAAAACACACTTACTGTATGTTTATAATATGTTACCAATCTATCTGCATCATTCTCAACCATTTCTTCCCTATCCTCAAACGCTTCTCCTGTAAGTGGGTCAACCCTTTTTACGCTCACGGTTGTACTTTTAATTTCACTCAACGAACGCTTAAATTCTGCCGGATGTTTATGAATTTCACCTTCGATATTGTTATAAAATTCTTCCTGAATTTTTGAATCCAAATCAGACTCCACATCAATATCAGACATAACTACGTCAATACAGTCCCATAAGTCTAAGAAATGGTTTGTTTTATCATGACGCACCTGTCTGGTGATAATTTCTTCAAAACTTGCTTTAATTGCATCACTGTCAACCTTCGGAATTCTTTCAAGAGCTTCCGTCAATTCTTCCTCAGTTTCAACAATATCATCAATGTTAACCGCAAATTCATCGTCTGTATTAACAGCAAATTCTGTTCCTGACAATGAATCTTCTGTCGATTCTCCATATGTATAACCGCCTGATTCGCATACTCTATCTGCACTAGCAGCAGTTACATTTTCATGCTTGACATCATCAGGTTGCTTCACTTCATTTTCACTCTGCTTTTGAGCTAATTTCTTTTCAATTTTCTTCTTGGTTTCTCCAAAAAATCCTACATCTGCCGGATTTTTAATAATCTTATTTGCATCAACCGCTACATTGTCTTCTTTCAAGCGTTCAACAACACTCTCAACAGTCACAGCATCATATTCTGGAAGATAACATGCTACTGTGTTCAATTCTTCTACATTTGTAACACGTCTTGCTAATGGTGTACGAACCATACGACCAATCAACTGAGCAATGTATGTTGGGTCAGTTCGTTTTCTTCTGGAATAAATAACCTCTGCACGAGGACAATCCCAACCAGTAGATACTGCATCCTTTGCAAAAAGCACTCTAATTTCTGTGCGTTCAGCAACTTCCTCTGGTTTTACATACGGAATCTTTCCAGCCGGAGTAACAATGTCATCATGTTCACCAAATACATTTGCAAAGCAATCTGAAATATCCAGCCAAGGTAATGTTTTATGAATCTGAGAACAGAGAGAAGTTAATGTATCAACACTCACTTTATCTTCAACTTGCACTACCATCAGTGGAATTACAGTAGGGATTTTATTTTCTTCACAATAATCCTTCCATAATTTTGATGCAGAAGCCAGTTTCACACATGCCTGCGTTAAATCCTGATGCTTTGTATCAGCTGCTTTCTTAGGTGTACGAAGCTCAATCATATCTTTAATAAGACCCGAATCTTTTACGGCAGATACAGGTACATCAACAGATGCCTTCATATCCCTGTTCTTACGACCAGCCATTGCATTATTAAATCGTTCAGGTGTAGCAGAGATTCCTACTACGCAAGGCATTGGCTTATTGATTCCATCCTGTCCATCAATAATAATGCTATAAATAGTTTTATTGGCATTATCACTTGTACCTTTATCATTTCCTGTACCAAGACCTCTGTGAGCTTCATCAATAAACAGGAACAAATGAATGTCATCATCTTCAATAGTCGCATTCAGTACATCATAAAACGAACGTCCACCTTCAGCTTCATTTGTCAGCTTCTTTCCCTTGCCAAGTAACTGCCTATTCAAAAAATAAATATGCCCCGGTGACAGTTTTGCATGATTTTTTGCAAAATCTGCACTGATTGCTTCCATCGACACAGCCCCATTCAATAAATCTGTTGCTGCATCAAATCTTTTCATTGTCTGTTCATTTAAGCTAGGACTATCTGACAACCACAAAATTGCTGCTCTATCATCGCCAGCATATGTATCATTACCATAAAACAAGCCTTCTGCAACAGCAGCTGAGATAACAGTCTTACCTGCACCAGTTGGTGCAGTCAACGATACGGCAGATAAAGAACCATCTGCGTCGTAACTACGACGCATAGATTCCATCTTTTTTAAAAGCTCAGTTACTGCATCTTTCTGAAAATCAATTAAACCATACTTCATTAGTCCAATCCTCCTTCGCCACAAATTTCAAATGTCCTGAGGAAAGTTTCGTACAATCTATGTACTTCAATTCCCGGAAGACGTTTGCACATATTAGAGTAACGTCTCTGGTCATCAGTTACTACAAACACAGTCTTAATAGTCGGTGTATTCTTTACCTTCTCACAGAATTTAGAAGCTTGTCCATAATCAAAAAGCACACCATAATAATCTGTTGTTAAGTAACTCTTACCAATCTTACGAATAATCGGACCCTGACACCCTGCCTGCATCCATAAAATCGGTGCAATAGCATTAAAAGCATTATCCAAGCGAATAGGCCATGCTGACTCGTATGTCAACTCGCAGAACACAGCATTCGCTTTGAATCCATCAGCTTTAGGCAATGAATAACCTAAATCAATATCCTTTGACGGCTTACCGTAGTCACCTTCTAACGGTTTGCCATTTACATCATGACCTTCAATACTGCACACAGTTCGAGGCCATGTAACATAATTGGCAATTCCATATTTTTCCCAATCAGGGTCAGAAGGACGAAGACCATCTGCAACAAATTTCTTTTCCTCTGCTTCTGAAACCTCATTATTTGTAACACAAATACAACGACGATGACCGCCATCTTCTGCATTGAGCAAATTCACTGCATGAAGAGTTGTTCCTGAACCAGCAAAGAAATCTACAATCAAAGCATTTTTCTTTTCTTGAACAAAATATTTTAAAGAATCATTAACAGAATACAATGACTTAGGAAAAGAAAATCGTTCATCGCCAATAGTATCTTTTAGCAAACTTGTCCCATATGCTCCTGCATCATATGTCTTATCTTCCCATACAGTAGTGACTCTATTAATCTTTCCAGATGTCTCGACAACTATCTTACTTCCATCATCACGCACTCCTCTAATAGCCCATCTTCCGTCTTCTACTTTTTTTCTGTAAGTTGTGCTCAAATATTTAAAAATATACTTTTGCTGAGCATTACCATCTGTTATACGAACCAGTCCCTCGTTTAATAAATTTTGCAAAGACTCCCCGGTCACGCCCCAGTTCATTTCTACACCATCATCACGTACTGGAAAAACAGCTGTCGCTCCATCAATTTTTTCCACTGAATTTCTATCAACGTCTGGTTCCAATGGATTACCTATCCTTATGATTTTTTTTGTATTATCATCAACATATATTGGATAAAATTGAGCAATACCACCTTTTTTAGTTCCTCTTCGAGACGCATAATCCGTTCTTCTAAGATAAAACCATCTAACCTCCTGTTCCGAGCCATCACCTTTAGGCAAAACCACAGAAGCATTACCCAATAACACAATATAAATATACTCATCTGCTCTTGCAAACATCTTTTCTCGTTTCGCACCTTTTCGATTAATTGTTATACTTATCATCTGAATACTTGCATTCGGAAAAGTTTGTTCAAGCAATAAACCAAGTCGTGCATATTCTTTTTCATCAATTGTAACAATTAATACAGAATCGTTTGGATTCAATAATTGTTTTGCTAATTTTAAACGGCGTTCCATAAAAGCCAACCATTTACTGTGCTTATATTGGTCTTCATCGCTTACATAATCATTATTGTATTTCCAACTTCTATTCCTGTTATTATATGGCGGGTCAATATAAATACAATCAACCTTGCCAGCATATGCATATGTCAGTGCTTCTAAGGCATGATAATTCTCAGAATTAATCACCATATGATATGGGTCTTCTGGATTTCCACGTTCTACACGGTCAATCTCTTTTAATCCTGGATAGATAACATCTCTATAGCTCACAAGGACACAGATATCTTCTAATGGAACATCTTTTGCTTCTCCATCATGTTCAAGATATGCAACACCATTATCAATATATTTCACACACCAAGGAACAGAATTTTCTTCCGTTTCCTTTTGTCCACGAGGTGCAAGAATATTCACTGTATCACCTACAGCAGGTTGCTTTTTATAAAGCCTAACTGCTTCCGGTAAATTATGTTCAAAAACCAAACCATACGAATGGTCTTTTACATATTTCTGAATCTGACGTGCAAGCTCTGGATTTAACTTTGCAACCTCAGAAATTGTTTCATTAATATTTGCCATAATACGCATCCTTTCTTATATACTTCATATCTATACGATATATATTTTATATCTATTTTGTGGATATATGGATAACTCTCCGAGTTACCCACATACCCACAAAATCGGCTACTGCTGCGGATTCCACTCCACATATCTATCCATACATTACCAGTTATGTGTACTCATGTATTCATCAGCAGCCAGTCTGAAAAATGCAGACAGGCTCAAGCCGTGTGCCTTTGCCTTTGTTGTCAGACGTTCTTTTTCTGCAACTGTCATTGATACAAGTGCTGTTGCTCTTGTATCACCGCCGATTGATTTCTTCGGTGTCTTCACCGCTGCTGTCACTGCTGCATCATGTTCTTTTTCTGTGTCGCTTTCAAAACTGTCTAAAAGACTTGTCATATTCTTTTTTCTAGGCATATTCATCATCTCCTTACATTCTGTATGTTCGTCTAAAAATAAATATTACATATCTATATTATAGATACTGAATATCTATTTTGCAATCAGTTTCTTGCTCTTCTTTGCCTTCGGCTGCTGTTGTACAGGCACCTTGGCAAGATAACTGATTTCGGAACACAAGGCATTTACAGCCTGTGTTGCCGGAGAATGCTTGTTGATTTCGTTGACAGAACAGCTATAGTTCTCAGCCTGTACAAGAGACTCAGACTGTGGAATGGTCAATACAACATCCAGATTCTCTTTCTGTCTGTATTTCTGAAGCCATTCCATAAAGGATACAGATGCAGTAAATCTATTGACACCGTTAACAGCAACAATAATCGGACAGTTCGTATTCTTCTTTACAAGAGATACGGTACGTGTGAACGATTCAATATTGCCACCTGTAGGTCGCACTGGAATCACAACCACATCAGCACCTTGAATGGTCTGGATTGTCTTATCATCCATGATTCTACCCGGTGTATCAACAACTGCCACGGTTGGATTGTCTACTTTCTTGTCATTATTACGATTTTTGTACTGTCCATCAAAAGAATACAAAGACACTGGAACATTCTGTCTTGTATAGTAATAATACAATTCATCTGATAAACGTGTCTTTCCTACCCCGCCTTTCTCGGATACGAACACTACTGTTTTCATGTAAATCACTCCTTTTATATATACGTTGTATCTATTTTATAGATATTTTGTATCTATTGAATATCTATAAACATTATAATAGATACAGATGCTAATTGCAATAGCTTACGCAAATTTTCCTACCCAAAATACAGCGTATGCCAATTTCATCGTGTATCACAAAATCATGATTTTAAATGATGGGAAAATTTTGGGCAAAACATGTGCCATATTTTGGGCAAAATAGGACCAATTTATGGCACAAAAAATGCCCATGGAATTTTCCATGGGTTTTGAAAGGGAATATAAGAATATATATTAAGTAGATATTTTATAGTCATTAGATATCTACATGGTAAATATAAAATATATAAAAACTGCATTTTCAGCAGATTGTTCAAAAAAATTTTGATGGGAAAATTATGGTGCAAATTATGGGCAAAATTTGCCCAATTTATGTGCCATATTTTGCCCATGGTGTTTTACACTCAAAGTTTCTGAAAGATTTCAATTCACACTCCCGTACGGGGAGTGACCATGGATGATAAGACCATCCAGACCGTTCAATTTCAATTCACACTCCCATACAGGAGTGACAAAGGGTAATTCACACAAAATCAAGATATCTGCTACGCAACTTGTTTTTGTTTTCCTATTCTACAAACGCATTTTACCACATAAACGTGCGTTTTTCAATGTATTTCTTATAAAGTCTACGACAAAATCAATCCTGTAAACAGGATTGTAAAAGATGTGACTATCGTCACATCGACGGGCGTCATTCTGTAATGATTAGAAAATCATCGTGAAACGTTTATATACAAAGGAGACTAAAAACATCATGAAATGGCAAACATTAACAAAAGATGTCTTTCCAGACATTATGGAAAAGGAAAACATTACATTTGAATGGACATTAGGTGCGTTCACTGTAACCACATACAAAAGCAAGAAAGCATATATCATCGCTATGGATAACGAACATATGCCTGATGACAACTGCAACTGCTATGTACCAGTGATTGATGACAAATACATCATCCGCATGTTCACCGCAGAACATACCGTGTATACAGACATCGAAACCGGAGAAATAAAACGTGAAAGAAAAGAATTCCACAGTCCAGACTGTGGCGACGGCATGACCATCTCTATCAATGATAAAAATCTGGAATACTGCAAATACAAAACAGTAGAATTAGAAAGCATCTTAAGCTGATTCTGTAAGACCTAAACCCACGGAGCATTAAGCTTCCGTGGGTTTATTCTTTGTATATGGTCATATAACATCAAAATTTCATGCGTAGTAAAGATTTTAGAGAAAATCGCATAATTTTACACGTTTGATATTTTATGCTCGTGGTGACGTCATACGATGCATCAGATGGCATGTTTATGTTATTCCAGCAGAATACAACAGAACCTTCTTACCTTCGGTCTCCCTTTCATCCATCGTAACGATGGATTTTTAACAATACTGCTTACGCAGTCTAACGGGTTTAATTATGAAAATAATTAAAAATTCAAAGATTAATCATACACAAAAAGAAAAGGAGATTACGATTATGACAGCAAAAGAATGGAACAAAGCAAAAAACACTTTTAAGAAGGTTTACAGAAACATGAGAGCAGCTCATCCAGATTGGAGCAATGCTAAACTCTACATGGCTACAAAAGGTCAGCTCAGTAAGTAAACAAAATCCCTACCCGGAAACGAGTAGGGATTATTTTTTTTCGTATAGCCGTATAACACCAAAATATCGTGTATAGCGAAGATTTTAAAGAAAAACGTATAATTTTACAGAATTGATATTTTATACGCGTGGTGACGTCATACGGCATGTTAAACGATGGGTTTTGAATTGTCCTGCTAACTGCATACATGGAAAATGTGATGATAGATGTTATCAGCATCTGAAAATACAGAAGCTAAAAAATGTAGCACGTTTCGTGCTACGCATAAATCCAGTGCCCAGCAACACATTCAGCGTTTTTGTAGCAGACAATGTAGCAGACAAAAAACGACGTGCTACGCATAAATCCAGTACTAGGTAAGGGATTTATGTGTTTTGTAGCACGTGTAGCACGTTTTTTAAAAAACATATATATAACATTTTTATTTTAGTCTAAACTAAATACAAATCCATTACGTATCAACGGATTTATCAAGATTACACATAATATCATAATGATACAAAGTAAAATCATGTGCCTTACACGTCCTGTATTCACCGTAAAATGCCAAAAAATCGGTACATAGTATCATTATGATACAAAGAATTTGCTAATATTTTCATCATACAGTGAAAAAACGGTTTTTCGGTATAAAAACTTTTTATACCGTTAAAACCGTTGATGGGCAACGGATTTATCATTTTTTCACACTCTCGGTATAAAAATGATTTTTTCAATTTATACCGTTAAAACCGTTGATACATAAGGGATTTATGGGTTCGGTATAAAAAGTATAAGAAAATTTCAAAATCTTTTTATATAAAAAATACCATACATAGAATATCCCATAAATATACTTAAAACCCTTACGTATCAACACATTTATCCAATCATACACATAATATCATAGTGATACAAAGTAAAATACCGTTTTTACTTAACATCAAAATGATACAATCAAATACGTTGATACACAATAGATTTGTATTTTATATATATTTTCTAAAATTAACCTATATTTTTACTGCCACAACTGCCACAAATGGATAATTTCCTTACGTATCAACGGATTTGATGTGGCACCAACTTTTTTTACTGCCACAAAAAAATCACCAAATCGCTTAAATCCAGTGCCAGTCAACGGATTTGATGTGGCACCAGTTGGTGCCACATTTGTGGCAGTAACTGCCACAAAAGGTGCCACACTCATATTTTACTGCCACATTTCACTTCTGTATCACGTAGTTGGTGCCACAACTGCCACATTTTTTCTGTATATCAAAAGTTACTGCCACAAAAAAAGAGATGATACATTCTCTGTATCATCTCAATCAATTTCATACTCTTTGAATACCTCTGTAATATGCCTTCAAAGAAGGACAACATTTTTTATCCCTATCAGGACCTTTGTATGTCTGACTGTACCAGTCTTCCAATTTATATTCATCAATCAACCATTCCGGCTTGTCCATCTTATTACCAGGTCTAATACTTTTGTCTTTGTCATCACATTTCCAATCAGGGTATTCCGGCAGAATATTCAAAATATCTTTTACCAGTGTCTTCATAGATTTTGAACAATCCTTATCGCCCACATTCTTCTTATACCATGCTGTGTATAAATCTCTCAAGAATGTGAATGGCACAAAATCCCACTGTAATTCCGGCATAATATCAGCCATGAACTGACGTACTGGGTCATTGAACTCTTTATATTCCTGCAATGCATCTTTACATGCTTCCGGTACAGACAGTTCATAATAGTTCATATTCAGAACTTTATACGGTACATATTCCAATACTTCTTTTCTACTCAAATAATCGTCTTTGATATAACGTCTTTCTGCGCCTGTAAAGCATTTTGTGAACGGAATGAACAGCTGACGTCTGAAGAATGAATCAGACTTATCCTTCACTCTTGGAAGTTCATTCAGACACTGTACCATGAATCCATGGAACTGATATGTAATCGGCGTCTTGAACTTACGGTTAATCTGAATGACATCATTTGTAATGATAGCTTTCAGATTCGCAGCCTTGTCGATGTATGTACCGACATCATTCTCATCAACGATGATAGCTGATGCATTGATAAGAGGCTCAAGCAAGAAATCTTTGCTCATATCAGCCAATGGCAATGACACAGCCGTACCATCACCACAAAGATTTCTCATAAGCTCACAGAGTGTTCCCTTACCATTGTTACCTGATTCCGCATAGAACCATGCTGACTTGTTCCAACGTACATTTGGTCTGATGATAGCACCCATCACTTCCCAAAGCGTATTGACAATCTCAGGGTCATCCGACAATGAACACACCCAATTCTCAACATCCCAGTCTGTATTATCTACAGGATTGTGAATCACGACATTCCTTGCATTCGGATTATAATCAACTCTTGATTTTGTAATGAACACAAAATCCGGCGTAAAAGGCATCAACACCTTTGTATTATAATCAAAAATACCATTGTTGACTGCAATCAGATTCGGCTTTCTGCAAAGCTTTACATGCGGTGCAATCAGTCTGAGATGTTTAATCATCTCGATTCTGTCTTTTGCAGACATTCCATAACAATATCCGCCAGCCAGTTTTTCAAATGTTGCTTCTGTGCAATCATACAATCCTTCATACTCTCCAGATTCCTGATAGATACCAAGGACAGCAGACTGTGTTCTCAGCTCAGGACCGCCTTTATCGACCAGTTCAACTAATGCAACCTGATATAAACTCTCAATGATTTCAGCAACCTGAATAGGCATTAATTCAGTTGGTGTTCTCCATTTTGCACCCTTTGCAGCTGCCGCATTATATAAATCAAAATAATTTCTTGTAAGAGCCAGAATGCCTTCTTCAACATCAGCCGGAGCTGGTGTTGTACCTTTAATTGATGCAAGATAATCTCTTGTAGCTTGTCTAATTGTATCTAATCGTGTGTGTGCCATATATCAACACATCCTTTCTTCAATAATTTTCAATAAATTTCTGTATAAATCCATGATTTTCTATTGAAGTCACCAAGAAAATATGCTAATATATGAGCATAAATAATGAATGGAAGAAGTTTTCTTGTGATGACTCCCTCGAAAAGTTTTCCTTGATGACTTCCTTGATAGCAACAATGACCACCAATCATAGTTGCTATTTTTTTATGTAATTTTTACTCTGAATCCGCTATAACAGACGTATCAACATATTCCATTTTTTCATCAAAATAAAAATTTGCAATGCGTTCTGCTAAAGCTATCTGCTCAGCATCCACCTGATTTACTGGCTGTCTTTTTAAACCACCGTAAAACACATTGACATAATCATCGCTCAGTTCTGGAAAATCTCGGAACATATTGTCCTCAATGTTAGAACGCACCTCTGAAATTAATTCAAGCGCACGGTCTAACTTTTTATTATCTACAGCTGATGCCACACCCCAAGCATTTTTACATAATCCTATAACTAATTCATTGATGAGACGCATTTCTGCACCTACATATCTGTATTTTTCAAGCGTTCGCTTCTTTTTTCTATACACAATTATCACCTAATCCTTTCTGTAATTTATTGAATATGACCTTGTTCAACGACCCACTTCTCGAAAGCCTCACGGTCAATCATAACTTTATTCGATTTACCAACGGTGATGTAATCCTTGAATTTCCCACCCTTGATTATGTTTTTTATCATAATGATACCTAATCCCATGTGAGCTGACATATCTTTCACGGTTAAGTATTTACGGTCCTTTAAAGGAACTCCTGCTGTACCTGCCATATCTATAACCTCCATTTTATCTTATATTTGTTTCGATTTATTTTATTTTATCATCTCAATTCATTTGTTTCAAGACTTTCCTACCCAACTTTTTACTATTTTCTTTAAACGTGTTGTCTATCAACGCATCCAGCTCAAAAATTTTTTTTTCACAGCATAGAAAAAAGACCGCCACACGGACGGTCTTTTTTTTTATTTTTCATATCCATCTTCAGCATTCTTAGTAGTATTTTCTTCTTTCATCAGATGACCGAACAATTCATCAGCCATAGCACCTCTTGAAAGACATTGCAAGTCCTGTTTATCCGGTGCTTTCTTTTCAGGAACCTTTACAGGTTTTTCTTTCAGAACCTTGTTTATACGCTCTTCATCTGCATGAAGTGCACGCTCCTCACGTTCCTTTATCTCTCTGTACGGCTTTGCGATTACATTCTCGTAAGACAAATCCATATGTTGTAATGCAGGATACTGTTCCCGCCATTCTGGATGTAATTTAAGATTAATAGCCGCAATACATCTATCCTTCCACAAAGGGTCATTTGAAGATGTATATACTTCTCGTGCTTCTTCGCAACTCTGCATATATTTCTTCACATCGTCCCGTGTATTTTTAGAATCTATAATATACATACGTTTTGGAACGTCAGACTCAATATGAGCATCGTCATATGCTTTATCAAAAGCATCATAAATTTCATCTAAAGTCTTGAAATCCTGACCCGATTTTATAAAATAAGAATCCTTTTTCTTTTTGTTTACAATACTGACCAACATACGCTCAAATTCTTGCTTATGTTCTTCACCAAAATTCTGGCATAAATAAACATAAGCGCTCTCAATACCATATTTTTCAGCCTGAATTTCATTTGTATTCACAATATAATTACCATTGTCTTTGTAATATTCAAGGTTATCTCTACATGCTATTTCCTGAATCAGTTGTTTTTCTGTATGTTCATCTAAATTTTCTTCTTTGAACAATACATTTTTCTGAATACAATGCATTTTTTCATGATACATATTCAAAACAACTCTCACAAAATTTTCATCCGAAACAGGTCTGGCAAATGGTGTATTCTGTATATTGACAAGACCAATTCGAACCTCATCTGCATACCCATCATCTGTAATATGAGTAGAAGCATCATATTCACATGGTTCATAAAAATAATCACAGGCTACTCCATCATGTTCAAACAACCCATTCCCCAATCGTTTTATCATTTTCGTAGCTTTTCGCTTACTCAAATTTAACATTATATGCACGCCCTGCCTTTTTCGATATCTCTTTTCATTGCTTCAAACTTTTCCTTTGACATGAAAGCTATATCAAACATATCATCATATTCACCGCTTAAGACATGAGTTTTAAATGCATCGTATGAACCATACGGAAAATCAAACTGTGATTTATCTAATCCAAATAAATCAATGATTTTCACCATATCCCTTGGATTCTCACAATCATTATAACCTTGCTTCTGTAATGCAATCTCCAATGCATCTAATCTCTTTTCATCTTCTGAAATTGTATATACTGGTATATCAATTCTTGGTACTGGCATATCCAACGACCTCTCTTTCTGTTTATTATCGTATATGCTTAATATAACACATCTTCCGTCGTTTTCCTACCCTGTAGCAACACGTTCCTATATATCCTGTATTACCAAAAAAGACCGTCCTCTCGGACGGTCTTTTCATTCCACCTCATTATATCATTTTGAAATGTTTAAAAGCCTTCATAATCAGTTCCCGCTTCTCAGCCGGACACTGAGGCACCTTATGACCTTCTGCACCTTTATTGTAGTTATCACGCTTCTCAAAGCCACATTCATCCTTACACTGGGCAATGTATAACGATGATACAGAAACATTGTACTGTTCCTTAATCCATGCTTTAATCTCCGCGTACGTTGCAGAACCCTTGATACCTTTAAGATATTCAGCATCTTCCGGCTCATAATCTACGTGCATATATTCTATCTCATTGTCGTTGACCGTTTCCCTCACCAGACAGCAAACCGTTTCAACGGTATTCCCTTTGTCCCACAAAAGTTCCGTAACTTCCCCGCCATCCTTGAACACCGGAAAATTCAGGCCAATCCGCTTTAGCGGATATTCAGACTCGTCATTCCTGTAAATTTCAATTTCCTTAATCAAGGCTGTGACCACATTTCTCTTTTCTTCGTCATTTATTATATTATAAACGCAGTCGAAATTCACCATGATTTTGTAAATATTCTCAAGAGTAATTGCCTGCTGCTTAATTGCATCTCGCCGAAGTCTGGCATCTTCGATTTTTTCCTCCAGCTCAACAATGACATCATATAGGGAATCTAACCGCAAGGTCATATCATGGAGCTTTCGTTCCCGGTATTTTGCATCAGCAGGGAGACTGTCAATTTCCCGTTCCAATCTTGTTTTATTCAGATCAACTTCCTTCAGCTTTGCCTGATAGCCCTCCAGTTCTTTATCCACTGCTTTCGTGTCAATCTGAACGCCAATCCGTTTTTTAATGGCCTGGGCATATTCCTCATTCCTTACGATCTCACGAATTGCCTCAATGACCATCGGTTCAATATCGGTCTTTTTCAGCATTGCCTTATATTCACAATGCTTACCCCTGACCATTCTATTCCGACTACATACATAATAGTAAATTTCTTTGTAAGTGCCATCTTTATTTGTCCATGCGTGTTTATTCGTATACATGGGACTTCCACAAACCGGGCATTTCAGCAGACCGGATAACAAATGGACTCGATCCCGCCCAATTTTTGACGGTTGCTTTACTCCGGTTCTAAGACGCTTGGCATGAGCCTTTTCCCATACCTCCTCACTAACGATTCCTTTATGCTGTCCCTCTGTCAGAATGTAATCGTCATTTCTTTTCATCTGGTAATCGTTTTTTGTGCCTTTGACTTTTTCCTTCGTTCTCCGTCCATAGGCAATTTTACCGCAATAAACCGGGTTATCCAATATCAGTTTAATAAAATGTCCTGTCCAATCCTCTAATGTGCCATTCTGCCTCGGAATTTTCCGTATACCTTGTAAGTTCAACTGATTCGCAATACCACCCAAACCGATTTCCGATGAAGTATATAATTCAAAAATCTTCCGTATTGCCACAGCCTCTGTTTCTTCAATCATCAGCTTGTTATCTTCCAGTGTATATCCGTAGGGAGCAAAGCCACCATTCCATCCACCTTGCCGTGCCTTTTCGCGCCGTCCGTTCATCGTCTGCTCGATAATATTCTCACGCTCAATCTCAGCCACAGCAGATAGTACAGAAATCAAAAGTTTTCCGCTTGTCTGAGAGGAATCAATCCCTTCTTCTATGCAAATCAGATTTACACCATAAGATTGAACCAACTCCAAAGAGTTAAGTATATCTGCTGCATTACGGCCAAACCGTGACAGCTTATACACTAAAATATAGTCAATGTCCAAGCCATCCTCAATATCTCTGAGCATTTTTTGAAAGGCAGGCCGTCCCTCAATGGATTTACCGGATTTACCGGCATCTTCATAAGTATCAACAACGATCATTTCCTCACGATCCGCAAATCGTGTCAGCATATTTTTTTGACCTTCCAGGCTGTATCCGTCCACTTGCATCTCTGTGCTGACCCTCGGATACAAAACACAGCGTTTTCCATATCGGTTCATAATTCATACCTCCAAAATTTACTTTTGGAAAATATCCTATGTAAAGCTGCGATTCTCACGCAGCTCCGTCAACCTCGCCCAGCACTCTCATACCATATTTCTCGATGATATGTGCCAGCGAAGTGATAAACGCTTCAAATTTTTGTTCCGCCAGAAGTTCTTCTGACCGGATTTCATCTGAAGGAATCAATGCGCTTTTATGCTGGATATTCTCCATTCAGAATCACCTCCGCAATTCCTAACGAAATTATAACTCTACTTGCACAGCCTGAAAATGATACGGCCTTTCGGCACTTTTATGTAATCCCCAGACTGCACAAGAGCGTCTTGTTTATGTTTTCCATGTCATCCTTGTTTAGATGACCAATATAGTTTTTTAACCTCGACTTGTCGATTGTTCTGATCTGTTCCAGCATAACAACAGATGGTTTCACCAAACCGCATCTGTCATTTAAGTGGTAATGCGTGGGGAACTTTCTGCTTTTTTTGCTTACACTGGTAATTGCTGCAATAATAATCGTAGGACTGAAACAATTTCCCACATTGTTTTGAAGAATGAGTACAGGACGAGAGCCACTTTGTTCAGAGCCGATACCAGGGCTTAAATCAGCCGAATATATGTCACCTCGATGGAATTTTTCAAACATCACTCTCGCCTCCTTAATATCTTAATACTTAAACAGCCGCACCAGTCTGAAAGAAATCTTCGGATAAAAACCTGGTGCGGCTACTGTTATTCTGTTCGGATTACTCGTCATATTTGCCACGCCCCCTGACGATGGGAACACAACAGGTCTCCGCTGGCGCGGCTGTCATAACTCCGCAGCATCGTTCGTATCGTGTGCCGCAGGGTTCCCCCCAAGTCTTTGGCGGGCCGTGAGGAAGTATCTTTAAGCCCCCGCGCCCTCATCGCGCCGGATGTGCCACCATCCGGGTCACAGGGACGTTGATCGCTCCGAAACAGCTTGTCCATCACCTCCTGGCTGCTCCATCTTCGCGGCGTCCTGCACTCGCTCATACGCGGGTTATGTACCTGTTCTGCCGTGTATTCAGTTGTCAAAGGTCAGCGAAAGAAAAGCTCCTTCTTGACAGCCATGACAAAAACAGGCGATTTGTCCTGTCTGTACTGCGATTTATTTGAAAAAATATTTTGCCTTGTCCCTTCATAGAAGCTGCGGACAGCGCCATCTCCTTACAAGCACAACAAAATAGGTACTATCGTACTCAAAAACGCCTTTTATGAGGTTCTTCCTGCAAGGAAATGGGCACGATAAAATATGATAAAGGAGACGATAGTGCCTATGGAACTGATAAAAGAGCTGGGACGAAGGATACAAAAAGCGCGTAAGGAAAAAGGATTGACGCAGCAGGAACTCGCAGATCTGAGCCACGTTTCTCTAAAGCACGTTCAAGGCTGCGAAAGAGGGGTGAAGAATCCTTCTTTTGAGGTTCTGCGCGCTTTTTGCAAAGTCTTGAATTTATCTTTAGATTCCCTGATGAATCTCGATCTGCCTGAAGATGAGCAAGCCGCCAACGATATGCGGCAGCTTTACCTTTCGTGCCCTCCGGCTGCCAGAAAAGTGCTGTTAAACTCGACCCGTGCGTTGACTGATGAGCTAAAAGAGATGGTGCAGACGGCTGGGGTTGACCCAGATGAACATTTAGAGAATAAGTAAGCCGGTGGAGGAATAAAAACCCCCACCGGCTCTCTTTTTGCCGCTATGCGGCGGTCAGGTTATTGGGCCGTATCCAGCAACCGCGCCAGCTTCTTCAGTCCGCGCCGGATGCTCTCCCACACGCGGCGGCGGTCAGCACCCTCGATCCGGGCGATCTCGGCCACCGTCATGCCCAGGTAAAACCGGGCGTAGATACGCCGGGCCTGGATGGCGGTCAGCTGCATCAGCGCGGCATACACTTCCTCCCGCAGCAGCTTCTGCTCCAGGACTTCCGCCGGGGTGAGTGGCCGGTTGAGGGCATCGTTTTCAATGCCATCCTCCCGGTTCAGAGAGTAGTGAGCCTTGTGCCGGAACTTCCGGCGTTCATAGGCGGCATCGTCCTGCTCCTGGCCCCGGATCGCGGCCACGACTTCCTCGGCCACGTCTACAAAGACATCGCTTTTATACACATCGGGATACAGTTCCCGAAGATTGATCTTCTGCATTATGTACCTCCATTTCGATTCACGGGTTGACGGGTGAACCGAAATGAAGGCGGTGAGCGACACCTTTCGGGGAAATTCCCGAAAAAACGACAAACAAAAGCGCCAGCATCCGAAGAACGGCGGCTGGCGCTGCTAAAAGAGGACTTATGACGCTTATGGACCAGCCACGATAGTGCCTGTTCATAAGCAAATGGGGGCCGATTGACGGTCAGGCTTTTTTTGACAGGTAAATTCCTGCCGAATTATGTCGAAGCGGTCTTTGCTTCACGGCGGCTCCCTCCTAAAGCCGCCGTGTCAGCGTGTAGTCGTCACTCCTTTGTCGAGGGCAT
>OGPT01000864.1_pt1 | contig 30508 bp, 29 predicted proteins | sample 1552951 | NCBI WGS metagenome assembly OGPT01 (sample SAMEA2580224, study PRJEB22360) | human gut metagenome | biome: human gut; feature: human-associated habitat; material: faeces | place: Denmark | collected 2008/2010
CAAAGTTATCTTACGCTAGAGTATCTGTTCAGAAGGCTTGTTTCGTATTAGATGCCATCAGAGGCAAAGATGTACAGACTGCACTTGGTATTCTGGAGTACAATCCCAGATATGCTTCCAGCCTGATCAAGAAGCTGCGATATGGACATACATTTATCGTACAGCTCACGGTATGTGAAGAGTCGTTTTTGAAATACCACCGCAATACTGTCCGGATATGTTTTGCAAGTCGTTTCAAAAGAGTCAAAGGGTGAGATCACGCCATACCTCCCTGTCGAAAAATTTGAAATGGTCTTTTTTATACTTGGATAGACGTTATACAACGGATTACGTTAGTTTTTAAGGCAATCGATATGTCTCTTATTTGTTCGACTTCTTTGAGCAGCATGCTTAAGCATTCCTGATAGTTGTCTTTTAAATAACTTTTGTAAATAATGTTGCGGACGGTATTCCATTTTTTTGACAGCGTTATTGAAGTATTTGCATATTCAATAAACATACGATATTTGTTATTTAAGGTCGAGAGAAAAACAAGATATTCCGCATAAAGCTGATGAGTTCCCGTTAAGTAATACCCTAGATTCATATCGAGAAGTGAGGACCAAACGTGACCGGCATCGTCTTGATATTCGTCTATCAGTGTCTGCGTATGACTCAAAACATGATATAATTTGGAAAAGCTGTTCTCTAGATCCAATTTAGCAAGATGATTTCTTGTTAAAGAAATCATCTCATTTTCCTGTATCGTCGGAATGACATGTCTGCCTATACGGTGACTTCGATAACAGCCTTTGAAAAAATCGTCATAGGACATCTCGCATAGATGTTCGCCCATTATCATTGGATCGGAACATATAAATGTTTTTCGATCTGTTATGCCGATTAGAATAATAAAATGGTGCTGATTTACCGTATGATAACTCTGTAGCCAGCTACAATAATAAGAGGATGTCAGCAATATAACAGGTTCATTTTCTGCGAGGCATTGCAAAACAAAATCAAAATGCTCCTTCGGGCTGCCAAAATCGTATGGCATACTCTCAATGCCATAAAACTTTTTTAAATATAGCACGATATTCGATGGGATACGGTCAAAATGATCACCGATAGAAGTTACTGTACGGTTAGGGTTTTTACGAAAGCGGAAATTGAAGCATTGGAGCAAGGCTGCTCTATATTCGTGGCGATAATGATTTGTCAGAGACAGCAGACATGCCTCTAAGCAGTCCAATCCTTTTTTAGCCATTGGTTTAAACGGTATAATAATCGATTCTTTCATTTCAGTTTTGTATATTTCAAACCTTTCATAATAACACATTTGCGGCAAATAAAATCCTTTTCAGCGGGTATGTGCCCCCATATTTTCTGTTTCAATATCTGAAGATCATGGCATTGTAGAATTTGTTTCAATGAACCGTCTGAAATATTCGCATAAATATTTTTTTTGTAGAAGTCTTCCAAACATAAATACATCTCGCCTTCAAGGCCGACATGGACATCAGTCAATATAAAACCGCAGCCTTTCAGAAACCGATTATCCAGCCGCACATTATTATAATAATGATTTTTTAGTATGCCGCATCTATCAAAAGAAGGGATTGCCGTGATTCCTGCCAATGGAAATCGCTCTTCAATGGCAGATGCTTCGGCAAGCTGCTCCTCTTTCGTCCCCTGAATGGAAATGATGACTTTGAATCCCATATCAATCGCACTCTGGATATGGTGCAGAATACGCTCGGGATGATGATAACCTGTACGAAGAATAAAGGTATTTCTATCGGCCGACGGAAGATTAAAATAGATTGTTTTGACTATGCGGCTTTTTGCCAAAAATTCTAAAACGGGCTTTGTCAAGCCTGACCCATTAGTAAACAGAGCCAATTTCAAGTTGTAGGCAGCGATGATGGATATTCTATCAATGAAATGGGGATCGATCGTAGGCTCGTTGTATCCATGCAGAGATACGTACCGGATATGACCATATTCGGAAGCTTTTCTGATAATCTCCTTAAATAGCTCCAGGCTTTGATATTTACGTTGGCGTTTATGATAGGTATGTGGACAGTATTGACAATTCCAATTGCATACCGTGCTGGTCTCAATTTCAATTAACGTAGCGCAATTTTCCTCCCAAACGGTGTGATAGGGAAGTAAAAGTTTTTTTTGAATCCACCGGTCGACAACAACCGTGCCAAACGATTCAAGAAAAAATGATATATGGTGCGGGGAATGACGAGAATGCAGCAATTCCACTTCGTTGTTACCTAAGGCAACAGCGCGTGCGGTTAAATGGTTTATCAAAACTGAGCGATTATTACCTGTTTTTTCATTGGTGCTTAAATAGGGCGAACAGATATATAGATCTTCCATGGGCCCTCCATCCAATAGCCTTATGTTGTACTGGTTTTTTAATCTGTGCACCAGGTGGTCTCATATTCTTGGAGATTGCGCTGCATAAAAACGCAGCGACGGCACATAAAATCGTTCGGAGCGGGTCTACCGCCGAATATAGTGCTGCGAAGTCCGACGGCCTTGGGTCCTTCCATCATATCTTTAATGGATGTTGAATAAATATTCCCATACGTATATTGAAGGAGTAAGCCATCGTTAATACAGGGAAAGCATAGGCCGTCCACTGATACATACAGGATTTGGCTGAAATAAAAACAGCCGGACAAGTGGGAACAGCGGATGTTTATTTGGTTGCCATATTGCGGATGGATTAAGGTACCGGCCCTATCCTGAACGGGTATCCGACTAATGACGGCCTGTGGAAACAAGTCTTGCATCTGAAGTTTCTCTTGTGCCCATTCTTGTTTCGCGGCATGAACGCTGATATGCACCGGCAATCCCTGACGGCAAGCGTTTTGTATATTGGTCGTCGATCTGTAAAAATCGGATGAATGAGTAAGTTGGTGGAACGTACGTTGACAAGAGGAGGGATAATGGCATACCACTTTTTTAACGTTACCCAGTGATTTGAGAAGAAGAATTTTGTTGTTATCCAAATGGCTGGCATTGGTAAACAGCTCCAAATGGAAACCAAATCGCGCAATTTCGGTTATGCGTTCGTTAAAAAAAGAATCGATGGTAGGCTCGCTGTATACATGCAGGCATATGGTGGAGATGCTTCCGTATTCCATGCACTTTTTCAGGATGATATGGAAATGCTCCATATCCATAACCCTTCTGCTTCTTTTTACAGTTGCGCTCGGACAATAGGCGCATTGCCAATTGCAATAAGAGTTTACCTCGATTTCAGCCCGTCTCAAGCTATGGTACTGCCATAAACGGCTGGCATCCAACAGACGCTTTCCCTCTATTTCCTTAAGATACGGCCAGGCGGACGTGTCGACATGGGTTTGTGTTCTCAGATGCTTGAGAAGTTTATACTGTCCGGGTGTGACAATATCAATTTTATCCGTGAGATAATTAGTAAAAATATAACGGTGGTTTGTTTTTCTTTTCAGCCGTAGATAGGGTGAAGTTACTACCCTCATATCATTATTCCTTCCGTTGGAAAAGCGGCTCGAATATCTGTCATTTAAACGAACAGCCGGATAGCCGCTTATGTCGCTGTGGATTCCATCATTCAGCTTCCGCCGCCCCCCCTTATTTATTAAATCGGTTTGCTTGCAACCCTGTAAAGATATGAAAACAAACGGAGGTGTGCAGCACATGGCAGATTTGAGGCTGATATGTGTCGAGACCGTCCAGAAACTGTGTCACGCCCGATTCCGTTCCATAATCATGCCAGCAGACGATACCTCTGCCTCGCAAAATGCTATAGGCCAGTTCGGTATCGTATGCAACGCCCGAAGCAGAGTGATCACCGTCGATAAAAATAAAATCGGCTCCGCGTAACTTCTGAGGCGAGAGGTCCCTGGTTCCCCTCGGCCGTAATGTCAGATGAAAGCGGTTATCGTCCATTGCATGGCGACCGGCATTGCTCGGAATCTCATTTTGTTGATGAGCAAGAGGAACCGTGCCGCCTTTCGTGATATCCACACCTTCATATTGCTGAATATGTGAAAACTGGGTTAACAATATCTTGGCTGTTAAACCGGCTTGGACGCCAAATTCCACAATGAATCGGGAACGGAAAACATGGACTAGTGTCAAAATGATATCCAGGTCGTCTTTACATGTATACACCGTATATTCATTATTTTCTTGACTGAAATCAACCGCCAGATCAACGTATCCAAACAACTGGTGAAAATAACGCTTCGTTATCGATATCATAAATAATCCTTTACAAAAGAAATCATGCATTAAACAATCGACAGTGGGTTAAATAAACAGGCAATCGTCACAAACGCGGATCATCTGCGCTATATATCCGTCGGATGTTTAGTCCGTTAAGGCTGTCCCGATACGTAAGGGGACGATCCGGCCATTGTATTTGTCCGTTGTGAATTTGGCATAGTACCTGAAAAGCTATGTCGGGCGGTACATATTTGGTATTTTCATCGATTTCCATGCTGAAATTTTTCCATAATGGCCGTAGACTCAGCGGGGTATCGCCTTTTTTAAACATAGTTGTCGTCTGATATCGGTTCCAGATGGTTATATTTGGTATGCGAAAAAAAGAGGCGGCATGACCGCAGCAGCTGTCGATACCAACAAAATAATCCATTTGGGAAAGTAAATACAGCATACCAAATAAGGAGAGAAAATCGGCTTGTACCATATTTGCCAAGGTATTGCGATAAGCCGGGGGTGAGGGGGTCAGGCAAAACAAAGTAAAGGCTCCTTGACAGAGATCACTAAATTGGGCCACTGGCTCTGGGGGCCATGAACGTGTGGAATCTTGTGCAGAAGGTCCAGTCCAAAATTGGAAACCAACGTTTGGATGGGAGGAATGCTCCAATTGGTACGTAATCCATGGTTTTTCTACCGGCGGTACGGCATCAAAAATTTTGTGTCTCACCCAATCGAAATCGATGGACTTTGAGAATTTTTGATGTCCAAATAGTTCCGTTCGATAAATATCATACTGGTGCATTCCAATATCGAACGGCACCTGAGCCTTATCGCTGGTAGTAAGATAATAACAATTGGAAAAGCAACCGGTTTGGAGACAGGCCTCATAATATGTTTCCATCATATATAAGTTGTCGACTTCGTAAAATTGAATGGTGGGCCTATAGGATCGGGACAACAGAAGCCGCAGCAGAGGAGCAGCAGGCAGGCCGACCGGCGTTATGATATAAACGGTTTTGCTGTCGGTAATTGTCAGCCATTCGTCAAGTAGTTCGAAAAGAATAAAAAAATCTCCGATTCCATCAGCAAAAAACAAAGCCGCGGGCTTAACGGAAGGGATAAATGAGCGCTTGTGCATATCGTTAGTAAATACCATAGTGGGCTTGCCCTTTGAAAAATACATACTGAATCGCCAATATCCGGGCGGTACCAACAATTCCTGCGCAAATATTTGTTCCAGCGAATGGAAATTTGCATTATCGCAACCCAGCCAGGAAAACAGGACAGCCGCATAGGGATTGCATATCTGACTCGCCGAATATACCACACCGGCAGGGGAATCACTGTCCAACGACTGGAAAAAATTTTTTGTGTTGCGCAAAAGAAAGGTGCTTTCAACCAGAGTATAACCAGCCGGCAGATCTTTCTTTGGATCGATCGGATGCAGTATATACCAGTTTGATACCCATAATTTGATTGCCTGAATGACGGCCTCTATGTCGTTGTAGCTGCAACAAAGAATAAGGATTTTGTGACGCAGAGAGGATGCATACATTTTTATTTGGTTCACTGCTTTACCCTCACACTATAAAAAACACCTTGTTTTTTTTGAGAATCTTCATATGTCATGCTGTCACATAACGGGATTTTCTTATGCATCATTTTATTTACCACATCGAATACGAGAGAGGCGTCTATGGGTGTGTCCGGCGGATCGGGTACGATACTGATATTATTTCGAAGAGGGCGAAAGCTGATAAACAGATTTTGCGCGTATATCTCCAGAGGGGATTGGTACCGGCTCCATAGCGTAACGCTGCCGATGCCCAGCAATGAGGCCGCATGGCCCATACAACTGTCAATTCCCATAAACATTCGCGCGTGAGAAACCAGGTACAGGGCGCCCATCAAAGACAATCCATCCGTCTGAATACAACCGGGCAGTGTGTATCGCCCGGTTGGATAGGGAGTGGTATTCGCCAGCCGATATCCTGCATGCTGACATAACCGGCATAGCTCGTATGCCATATGGGGGTCGGCAGCTCTCGGGTTATCCTTGTCAAGCGGTCCCGTCCATACCTGCAAAGCGATAAAATCCTCCTGCCCTTCCATCAGACTGTTTATCCGCCGCTTTTCTGATGTTTGCGTACTTGTTGTGATTACATGACGGAACCAGCTTGCCACCTCGTCAAAATCAATGGGCTCGTGAATGCCGGTTTGTTTTTTAAAAATTTCATAGGCGTGCATGTGGTTTGCAAAATGCCGGCTTGTTGTCCCATTAAGCTGCAAATTAAAAACATCCGCAAATAGGCCCGACAGCAGGCACCATCGGTGATACAGAGATAGATGATGCCAATCAGGAACGTAAACATATCGAATGGATGGGAAAAAACAGTTGATTATGGATTTGACCAGGCAGTTTTCTGCCAGCAGCAGAAAAATTTGCCGCCCATTTTGTTCCAGGCGACGAATGAGCCGTCTGAGTAATGGTAATAGTATAAAAAAATCTCCGATGCCATCGCCCAGAATAATCATAGCAGCTCGGTTCTGAAAAACGGAAGAATTTGAGAGGCGATAGGTGGGTCTAGCACTGAATATCGGTATGATATACTTATCGTTCAGGATAAAATCGGATAGTATGAGTTTATGCAATAGAACCGCATCCAAATAAAATAAATCATACATGCCTATGTATGGATCGCAGTTATGAACACGATACCAAATAACAGCGTCGTCATTATCGACGCTCGGCGCGGCATCGCTTTTATCAAGCATAGATTCCGCATGTGGCAGAATATACGGCTTTATCCGACTGACGTCATCTTTTAAATCGATTATTGTGCAATTGCCGTTATTATGTAAAGAATGCAGCAATGATGCATCGATACCCGTAAGTAGACAAAAACGAATGTGGGCCGACAACAAGACGCTACAAATTTGTTTGCGCATCGAATGTGAATAGAAGGCGACAAACAACTGTTTTTTTGTACGTGCAAACATATGCGCAAGGCGTTTTGATTCATCATCCATTGTCAAGTTCCCGTGTGGTCAAAGGCCGTTGTATTGCGGTTCACCAGGGTCTGGACCAGCTGGTTATAATTTAGCCCCGTTATGCAAAACAAAGGGGTGCGCAAAAAATATTGTTTGACTGCCACGCCTGGTGTCATAATCACCACCGCATCAATCGGGTAATCCACATTCCAAATATCATCAGCCGATAAACAATAGGTTTCTGGTGTCAATGCATCTTGATTGATAAGTATAATACCCCGGCGGTTACCGTATGATTCGCGCGGCTTGCTGGATATTTCCACCACAATTTCACTATTGGCCCCCTGATTGGTTATATAACCGAAACGGCGGAAGGTCTCAATTAAAGGACGGATAAAGTCTTCCGGCGAGGGCATTCCGCATTTATCAATAACAGAAAAGCAATGCATCTTTAATTCTCCACGTTTAACATGTTTTGTATGCCGGACAGGCGGTCGCGGAAATCCGGCGGAATTGCAGCGGTACCCATATGCATGGATTCAGGGGACCATATGCGGTATATCGTGTTTTCAATAAAGGATAAATCGAGGAAAAACAGCTCCTGGGCAGCTTTTACAGCCACGCTGTTCGCGCTCCGGTCAGCCAGGTCAAAGCATTGATGTATAAGCGGGCGTATAGTTTCGCTCCATGCGGATATAAAGGTATAAATTATTTCCGTCCGCGGATCGATAAAGCGATATCCCCGTATGTTATCTGCTTGCAAATGATGTTGTTGTACATAGGCATACAAGGGAGTACCAATGGATGCTATTGCGGTACTATTCACGGATATCGGCTTAATTACATGGCGAGCCGTCTGATAAAATTTAATTCGGCGTAATACCTGGACAAATTCCAGTAATGTATCGGGAGTCGTTGTGGGATTGAACAGCATGATCCCTAGATCGTAATCGATTGATAACCGTTCAACAATGTCCAAAGCCTTTATGTTTTCCTCGACCGTTATATCTTTGTGGTAAAAATCCAAATCGGACTGAACAAGGCTCTCAATTCCTATAAACAAGCGATTAAGCCCGATTTCGCAGAACAAGGAAATTAAATCGGGAGCCGCTACTATTTCGTTGGCCCGCATATAGCAGGAATAGGATACTTGCAGTCGTTTGTTTTTATTGATGGTATAAAACCGATTGAACCAATTTCGACCGGACTGTGAGGCTATGTGAAAATTCCCGTCGGAAAACTGGATATGCTTGACGGCGTGGCTGCTTCTTAATTCCACTATCTCATCTATAACATTTTCCGGGCTGCGCCTACGGTATAAACAGCCGTTGGACAGACGATAAAATTCATTGAGGCCGCAATAGTTACATCTTCCGTAGCATCCGCGTGAGGTGATCATAGGAAATGTGTCAAAATCTCCGGCTTCCCGATAGGGAAAAGGGAGAGAATCCAAATTGGGGATCAAATCCCTTTTCGCAGTACGGTATGGCACACCGTTTTTTACATACATCAACCCGGCAACCGCTTTCCAATCACCGCCGTTTTTCAATACGAGTGCCAGTTCGAGGAGGGTTTGTTCGCTTTCTCCCACAATGACGCACTGTAAATGCTTTAATTTACGAAAATACTCGATGGAAAGTGATGACAAAAAACCGCCGACAAAGAAGAAAGCGTCGGGATTTTTCCGGTGAACCGTGTTCATGATGCGCGCCAACTGAATTTGGCTGTAGTAATATGAAGGAAAGCCAATCATCGTATATCCTTTATTTTCTATTTCCTGACATATGGCGGTACAGTTGATTGACTCCGTATCAAAATACAGTATATCGGCCTGCAAACCATGATGGCGTAATAATGAGACTGCATATGCAATTCCTAGATATTCATTTAGCGAAGTGAAGGAAGACGTGCGTTTGTTCTTATACCTTTGCGGGGGGCTTAAAAAACAGATTCGCATAATTAACGGCACCTCTCAAATACGATTTGCTTTAAAAAACGACACGTGTGAGATCATCCAGATAGCTGGTCCCCGCTCTGGCAGCTTCTATGAACAAATTGTTTTTCAGTTCATGCATGGAATCAGCCGTTTTTTTAAGTCGATCGGATAAAAGCAACTCGTTTGACATGGCTGTAATTTCCGAGTTGGAACGGTCTTGTTCAATAAAATCTAGCAGGCGCTCATACCAGACGGCTACGATTTCATTTATAATATCGATTTGCTGATGGATTTGGTGATCAAAGGATTGGATGGGAGCTGTAAGAGGCCCTACATGCCCATATTTTCGTTTAAAATAATGAAATAGAGTCATAAAATCGTTCGCCAAATAGCTGACGGCATTCAGATTGCGATTATAATGATCGGGGATGAGTGCTATATAGGTCTGTAAAAATTCAACGAGCTTTTCAACGGCAGAGTTTACAAAATTATAACCGTTTTCTCTGAATTCCCCTTTTTTTATCAAACCGTCGTGTTGCAGTTTTTTATGAATAGCAGTGCCTTGAAATATGGAAAGCTGATTGAGAAACATCGAACGGTTGCACAACATTTTATATTGCTTCAAACTACGAATGTTTTGGCGGAGGCCGTCGAGGGTAGTATATGGGTTGATATTGATAAAGCCTGGTTGGATATGTATATCAAATTGACGAAATAATTTGATAATGCGGTGATTATCTTCCGCAGTTGCGATTTTCCCATACAGCTTTAGATCGTCGTCGTTAAAAGACTCGAGTCCAATACAAGCTCCGCACAGACCGGCCGAAACCAAAGAACGCATCAATTCTGGAGAAGCGGTACGTACAAAATCGGCTCGGAAATTAGCAAAAAAATAAATTTTTAATTTCCTATGCAGTATTTCATTTATTAAATCCCATAAACGTTTTTTGCCTCCGTCCGGATCCTCCAAGCTGCTGTCGATGAAATAAAAAGCATCGATACCGTATAGCTTCTGTATTTCCTCGATCTCCTTTACGACGTTGGCGACACTGCGTCCACGCCACTTTGCCCAAAATAACTGTTTAGCACAAAAAGTACAATGGCCAGTACAACCGCGTGAAGTGGAAATTTGCGCAACGCGCAGTTTGTTGCGCTTAAGAATGTCCCGCGATTCAAAAGGCAAGGCATCTAGATTCTCTATAAGCTGAGCGGGTTTATTGACCTGAATGGATTCGCCGCGCCGATAGGTGACGTTAGGAACGTCGGAGATGTCCGAATAGCCAAATCCGCAAATGCCGCCTCGCCCTCGCCCCATATGGCCGCATTGATTTCAGGACACTCTTGTAAAATCGCGATATGGTTGTAACTGGGGTAAATACCTCCTGCAATGAAAATGGCATCCGGCAGGTAGGCTTTTAATCTCCGGCATACCCGATAGACGGATTCCTTGGAGACCTTATATACACTAAATCCGATAATAAAAGGCTTGAAGTCAATTATTTCCTGAAAGCTAACAGAGGTTTCCTGTTCAGATAACAGCAGAACGTCAAATCCTTTAGAGCGCATTGTGGCGGCGATGGATGACGGCCCATAATCCTCGTACATTCCTCGCATGTTTTGGTTTATAATAGATAGTAAGACTATCTTATTTTTCATAGCGCACTCCTTTTGTGCCGGTTTAGCTCATCGATGATAATATATTCTTAAAAAATTTTTTTTGGAGAGCAGCGGCATGCAGCCCGCTGCTCATGGCTTTATCGGCCTCGTTTAAAAGCTTTTCCGGTTGAATCGACAAGCAACGTAAGAAGAAGGCTTTCCACTCTTGTTCCAGGATGCCGATATCATGCACAATTTGATTTTGTGCATCCGGAGCTAACCCTAGATAATGAACAGCCGCCCCTTTTACATAGCTTAAAGCCGATGTAAAATACGCTTTCATCAGGAAGACCAGGGCAATCATATTTTCGTAATAATCCTGTTTATACATATGCATCAGTTGTATTAGGCCTCTCAGTATTTGCTCTAAGGCGACGTGCCCCCCTTCATGACCGGGGCGCTCACTCAAATAATTGACAAGCGAATGCTTAAAAAGGGTTACTATGGTCTTTGGTCCGGGTTCGCGGTCTTTATCATAATTTGAAAAATAGCAGAGGCCTAGGGCATAGGCTTGCAGCCTTTCCATATGGATGGTTCCTGTGGCGACTCTGACGTCACCGGATGCATCCAAAACATAGGAATCGACAAAAGTTATATCGTTATGGTCCGGATCCACGCCATTGAGAATAATGGTATGAGCCCCAAGATTAGACAGAGGGTTTTCCAATATATGATAATTAAGTATAGAGGAATCAACAAAAGCGAGAACCGGATGTTTTGTTTTTAGAACTTCAATGCAATAACACCAATCGATCAGTCTATCCTCATCCATACGTAACGATAAGGATAAGTGCTTTTTGCATCGTTTTATCTGCTCACGATAATCAACATGTATAAAATCAAGTATGTTGCTTATAAAATTTTCGGATTCGTTCTTGTGGAACCGAAAGGATAATCCATCGCACATAATAAAATAGTCGTGTTCACAAAGCCCGCTGCCCCAGCTTTTAAATAAGTTATATAGGGAACCATACAGACAGTGCCTTCCAGGGTAGTAATGTACCAGATTCTTTTCTTCAAAAGGCATGTTTATCACGATCCAAATAATCGATACATCGACGGGCGTTCCGGAATGCGGTTAAAAATCTTTGCTCCATAAAAATAAGATCATCGTTGTCAAGCATCATGTTTGGATACAATCGAAGAAGCGGGGCCGTCAAGATCCCGGTTCGACGTAAATACTGGCGTATCAAATGATTATTTCGCTGTATTCTCTTAGTACATTCATCGTAATGGCGAATTGGCGTTTTCGAGCAATTAAGAACAAGGCAATTGGGGCCTCCCTGTATTACCATTTCTAAATTGCATTCGTTGGCGGCATGTAAAATAATGGTTTGAAGCCTTTCCACCTTTTCTTCTAAGGCGGTATAGGCCTGTGGCTGTCGGACTAAGGAGGAAAAGGTCGATCGGATAGCAGCCAGCCCCAGAACATGTCCGTTAAAGGTACCTCCGTGCACCAACTGCCTTTTTTCGTATAAGCTCATAATCGACCGTTTGCCGACCAAAACGGTTATCGGTATACCATTTCCTATGCTTTTGCCAAACAGGCTGAGATCGGGTGTAACAGACGTGTTTTTTTGTATTCCACCCAGTCCCGTTCTGACCCCGGTAATAATCTCATCGAAAATAAGCAAGGAACCGAACCGGTTGCATAATTCGCGTGTTTTTTCCAGATAACCTGCGAGGGGTTCAATGCCCCAACCGTTAATGCAGATGGGTTCCATAATGATGGCTGCAACGGGATAATTACGCAGACAACTCTCCAATTTATCAGCATCGTTCCATGGCAGTTCAATAACCGTTGAGTTTTGACTGGTTCGATTTTTAATATTATTGGGTAGCATGCTGTCGCTGGATCCATGATAATGCCCTTGGAACCGGATAATAATCTCCCGTCCAGTAAAGGCCCGGGCCAGACGCAGGGCATTTGTCACCATTTCGGTTCCGCTGAGGCCAAACCGCACTTGTTCACAACAGGGAATGGCTTCTGCCAGGTATTGTGCGGTTTCCCATTCGAGTTCACTCTGCCGTGGTATAAGGTTTTGATCGATACAATGCCTCAAAGATGATATGAAGTCCGGATAACCGTACCCGAGGAATACCGATCCGGAGCCATTATATAGATCCACGTATTCATTGCCGTCTAAATCGACACAACGACTTCCCCTTATTTGTCTGAAATGTAATCGGTTTGAGGTATCATGAAAAAAATTCGAATGTTCTCCGCCGGGCAGATAACGACTGATTTTTTTATTAAATATGAAGGAATGTGTTATTACATATGATTCCACTATGCTCATTCTCCTCTATAGTACGAGGCTTATATAGCAATTGTTTTCTTCAAAAAGCAATTGCTTGTCGCACAAATATTTGATTTGCCCCAAGGCGGTTTCGACCGAAATCCCCATATACTTACTGATTTCCTCTAAGCTGTGCGGCTGTTCGAGATAGTCCAAGATGTCAATCTGTTTTTCCATCAAGGTATAGGACTGAATGGATGTACGATTATCGTATATGGTGTCTTCGTCCCTATATAAATTTGGAAGATTTTTTTTATCAACACGCCATGCTGATTTCCATATCTCGGCGGAGGCGATCATTCGATTGATCATCACCAGATGCTGTCGATTGTGCAGGGAATCCTTCTCATCGATGCGTGTTTTAAAATAGGTAAGCGCTTGCAATGCTTTTTCGAGAAATGGATAGACGTAGGACAAGCTTTCTGTCAGTGGGGATAACTGAATTTGAAATTGCGACGGATTGTCAGCATACCGACAATTCCCTTGAAAACTGACCAGCCACACGCCTTTTGGTGGATACAGATGTGTCAAAGCTTGCATCGTCCGCCAGGTTTGTTTTAGCATATCAATCGTTTCCCCGGGAATGTTTACTAGTATATTCCAACTGATTTCCAAGCCGTATCGGCGGCAGTTTTTCATGAACGCAATATTGTCAAATGCGGTGGTCCCCTTATTCAGCAAGGCTAAGGCATCGCTTGAAAAGGATTCAATACCGGCCAGGAGCAGATGGATACGGTACGATGCCAATCGTCTGAGCTGATCCCGCGTCAGAGTGACGCGGACGTCATACAGGATGCTAACATGGCTGGGTATCGTGACATAGGGGAAAACCGTATCGAGATACCTTGGCGCAAGGCAGCTGTCTACAGCAATAAAATACTTGCAGCGATCAGAATACCGCGCAAACATCGTATTTAGATAAGCAATCATAACCGATGGATGCATGGGTGAAAAATGCTTTCGATAGCCGTCGTATGCACAGAAATTGCAACGGTGACGAACACCCCAATAACAGCCCCGTGATGTTTCAAAAAACAAAACCGGCTCCACAACACAGTCTTTAAAATGCTGATCCAAAGATTCGAAATAGGACGTATAATCAGGCGGGGATACCGTATCAATTGGCTCTTCTTCGCTCTCTTCCAGTGGATTATAAGGCTTACCGCAAGTTAAGCTTTTTCTATATTTTTCATATGTGTACACTCCGGGAATGGTCTGAACCCGATCGAGTCTTCCTTGCTGGATGAACGAAATAAAACGCCGAAAACCAATTAAAAACCGACGGCCTGAAAAAAAGAACTGAATACTACTCTTTTGCTTGGCTAATTCCGCCCCATATGGCGGCTCACATCCGGGACCGCCCATAGCGGTTATAACGGAGGGGTTGTGCTGTCTACACAACCGGGCCATGGCCATCGCTGCCGTTTGCTGATGAAACTTGGAAGTAAAGGCGACGACATCGTATCGATTCAGATTGTAAGTGCGGTAGAGACTGTCGAGGTGATCGTCCACCTGATTTCTCAGCCGGCGTACAGCCGTTTGCAAATCAGGAGAATGCGGGAAGTATTGTTGCAGATAATCCTCTGTATCATCTTTTTTTTCGGGAAATGCCGCCTTGCTGAAAATCCAGTTGCCGAGTTCTGCTCCATTGTATTCGACATCCAATCCGGATTTCTGATGTTCTTCAATCATATAGTGGTAGTTGTCTTCGAACCTGTAATAACCATAGAAATCGCCGTTAACAAAGCGGAAGATATCCTCCCCGGCTATCTGATAAAAGGCGTGATTCAAATACAATAGATCACAGTGGACGCTGCCCGCCAAGTGCAGCGTCAAATCGTCTTTTATTTGAGTGAGGCCAAATGCGGGGCATTCTTTAAGAGCGAAAGGCATATCGATCAAGGCGACGTTAATCAAAGAAATCCCCCTTTTTTTCGCAGCTTTGCGGCTAGCTCATCAAGACCAATCCCCAGTGTGAGCTCTTGACTGAAAACCGACTGTAATGAATAACGGAGCTCATCCTGCAGTGTTTTTTTGTTTTGCTTTTCGGAATAAGCAAGGCGCATCAAATTTTGCAGGATGTTTTCCCATTCATATATGATTGTGTGCAGGTACCGCCTGGCAGATTGAAACATATCTTTATTAAAGACGGAAGCTTGTTCAAGATAATAGTCTAAAAGGATTTTCTTTTGTACCTGTGGGAAAAGCTGCCGATATAAGTAAGAGAAAAGAGAAACGCGCGGCGGGTTCTGCGAATTATCCAGAATCGTTTTTAATAAATTCTGGAGAGCGCCTTGACCGTGACAGGGTTGCTCACAGGAAAAATATTGATTATGAATAGCGTCAATGGTTGAAATGACCTGCTTGTAGCCACCGGAAGGAATCCCTTCTGATAGAACAAGGGAAGCACATTTAAGTTCTCTTCCGCTGTTTATATTGCCGTTCCAGGCGTTATCGGAAAGTCTCGCTTTACGCAGATCGATATAACAGACGGGCCCTATATAAAATTCATCCGGATACCAGTCTACGATGAAGGCTTTTTTTGTATTTTCCGCATATCCAAACAGCAGTGCCGCGTGGGCGCCGTGACGTCGGCTAAAATCAGCGGCATAGGGAAGATAATACCTGTCCAATGCAATAATAACCGGTCTCCCCGTATTTAAGATCCGGCAGTTTTCTTGCCAAGCCTTCTCATAGTCGTCATGAAAGGTGAATTGGTACCATGGGGAGCAATCATCAAGAAGCGGAGTGCTGTCGCTGGAAATAGAAAAGCCATACGGCCGGCTGGTGTCGTAATCAACCGAACAATCCCATACGCAGTTCAAATATAGTCCCCTGTTTTCCACCCCGTCGTATCCCATCAGTTGATGGCAGCTATTATGTACACAAAAAAAGCGATAATGAGCATCATAGCTCCAGCTGTACCTATATATTTTTTCAATGAGAATCATGGTTTGTGACAACCTCGTTTATAATCGCTATGGCTTCCTTCTCCTTATGGTCTAGATCAATAGCAACGGCATACCTTTCGGTTGCTTTCCCTGCGTCGGCCAATCTATCCAAACATTGATACGATTGTTTATAAAGGCAAATTGCTTTCCTCAGTTTTCGCATATTACCGGAGGTTTGGTTGACCGACAACAATCGATTTAAAAAATTGACGGCCTCCCTGCGGCATACCGACAAAAAGCGCGCGTGACGCCGCAAGACAGCCAGAGATAAATCCATATCACAAAACAGGTGCTGAAATAATAGTTCTTCCACGGCTGGGTCCGGGTTGTGTGGAACGGCGTTAATCAGAAAAAATGCAGCGGTTACGGAATATCGGGCTATCTGTAAAAGAGTGTCGATTGTAAACGTTGCCGGATGCGAAGAAACCGGCCGGCCTATCAGGAATATACCGTCCAGCCGCTCATAGCAGTCATCCATATGGATGGGGGGAGCATTTCGCCCTGCCAGGAGGCAGCCCGTTTGCTCATCAGCGCCGGTAACGCACAATACGTCGTTCTCAGGCGAGGAGGGCAGCAATAAGGATGGCAGCCCGAGACGGAGATGTTCAATAATACGGCGCCAAAAATACTCTCGTGTATACACGCCTCCCCATTTACGGGCGATTTCATAATCATATCCGGCCATATGAAACAACCGATCTATGGAAGCAATGAAGTTTGACGGCAGAGAGGAAATATCATATATGGCTTTCAAATCCCGGTCATACCAAAGATTTGAAAACAACAAGCCGGCAGCTCCATATAAAACATCCTGCGGCAGCAATTTACGGCCGTCGGCTGCTGCTTGCAAACAAAATATTACCGCTGGAAGGATATGGGTGGAAGGCGATGGAGGCGAGCCAGATCGGTATATGACATCATATATACGTACGTCCATTATGATTCTTTCGCCTGCAGCTTAGACTCTATATATTTGGCCAGCTCCTGTATGGTTTTAAAGTTTTCGATATCAATTTTATCCACATCAAATTGAATCCCAAATTCATCCTCTAACGCAACAATTACTTTTATAAACGTAATAGAGTCAAACGCCAGCGTAGCGTCATTTGGTTGAGAATTAGTCTGGAATTTTTCAATAACTTGGATGATTCTTTCTTCTGTCGTCACTCTATCCACTCCTAGTCATCTACGAGATATCAATGGTTTTGTATAATTTCTTCACGGTGGCCAAGGGCACACCATGTTGGAGAAGCTGTAGGGCAAACGTGATGTCAAAACTGTGGATTTCAGCAGGTCCTTTTACGTGTCGCCGTATATAGGTTACAGCAGCATGCGCCTGCTGGGTATCCATGGTATCGTGCGACCAATTTTTACCATTTAAAACGAGATGGTAATTCTGACGAGCCAGATAGATATCGGAATTCACTTCACAGGACCATACATTAACCTGATAAAAATCCGGTTGTATGGCTTGGATGAATCGAAAAGTTTCTTCGATTGTTCCACGGGTCTCGCCAGGGAATCCGATAATAAAGTACGCAATAGTGAGAATATTTTGCTGTTTTATTATTTGGTGCGCTTTTAGGAGCTTCTGCACCGTCGTCTGTTTGTTCATGGTACTCAACAGCTGATCGCTTCCCGATTCGAAGCCGATCATCACGGCCCTACAGCCGCTTTTTTTCATGAGCACAGCCGTTTCTTCATCTATCTGATCGGCGCGGACAAAAGAAAACCAAAAAGGCGGCCGTCCGGTGTCAATAAGCATTTGCAAAAAAGTCTTAAATGTATTTACAGGTAGGTTAAGGGTTTCATCCGTAAAATTGATAATGGAGACTTGAGGTGTGTTCATTAAATCGATTACATCTTGTCGAATAACCGAAAGGGGTAGTTTTTGAAATCGGTCGTCCTTGTTTTTAACAGCACAGAAAGAACAATTATATGGACAGGATACGGAGGTTCTCATAGCGGCGACCGACGGAAGCGAATGCAGGAAATGCCCGTAGTTGACAGCTTTCGCATCCCTTTGAGGGCTATAATGATTGTTTTGATTACTTTTTATGTAATCATCCCCGGATCGGAAATATATGAAAGGTATATCCTGCATATGTGACGGATGCTCCGCCTGCTGCATAATTTGTATGACAGTGTCTGAACAATCAAAAAGATCGATATAAAAATCTGCTTGGAGTAGCTTTAAATAATAAGAGGCTTCAAATGGCGATAGTTTATGAAATGCTTGATAAAAGAAGCCACCGCCGACTATGATTTGCGCGCCCTGTAATAGTTGACGAACCATCTTTACTGTTTTAACAATTTGACTGGAAGATTCAAAATACCGGAAAGCGATTACGATGAATCGGGGAAGAAAATCGTTCATTATATGCCAGTTATTGACAATTGATACTATATATTTTGTAGTAAATCCATTTGATTCTAATTTGTTTTTCAGCAGTGACGTTTCCATGATCACCCTTGGATAAAACATCGTTGTAAAGTTCAAGGACGTTGTTATTCCATGATGATAGAGCTGCTGTTTAAAAGATAATAGCTTGTTGTCTTCGCCTGGATATCCGAGGATCAGACAATCCACGTTTTGTTTCAGACTTCCTGCCATATTGTCGCCGCCTCTTTTTCAATCGCTATGATGTCACTAAGTCTTTTTTGTATGAATTGCAGTATATCGTTTCGACGATTGTCGGAAAACAGTTTCATCATGCAAAGGCACAGCGAATCCAATGTATGAAAGGCCTCTGCCAAGTTTTTGACTATGGATTGCGCATAATCGTATTTACCTGATTTTTTCAGAACGGAAGCATATACCTGAAGATGGTTTTTCAGCATGATAAATATGCGGTAATCCGTTTTTTCAAGATTATATTTTAATTGTTCCAAAGCACGAAAAATCGCTTCGAATCGGGAGGGGCCATATAGGTCTGTATAAACGCTGTCTTCATCAGCACCGGAAACTACACGGTCTTTTAAATGCCTCTCGATATCGGTTTTCCATTTTGTTTCACTATATTGGAAGGCTTCGTCGTTTTCCAGTCGATCGTTGAGTCGGATATACTGGCAGCGATTATGCGCCTGATTCGGAAGCCCTTCAATACCTGCGTCGTATATTTCATCCAGCAGCTTATACGTTAAAACGAAAACGGTATACCGTGTATTGCGATCGTGAGACGCCGCATAAATTTCTCTCTTTTGATCATCAAACCCATAGACTAAAAAATTGCGACAATAATGAACCCGGCCGCTGAAGTATGTTTTTTCGATCAAGTATTCGTCCAGATTGAGTTGGACATAGTATCCTTCTTTCAGCCCATGGACAACGACTTCCGTTATACTTTTGACATCGGTACAATCCGGATTCGTAATGTTAAAATAACGGTTAATCCGATCGGGCCGATCTGTTTCATTATAGATTTTAACATACCCGTTTGTATATATCAGCGGCCCTTGGTGAAACACGCGGACATATTGAATAGGCCGGCCGCTCCATATTTCGTCGGTGATTTTTGTTTTTAACAGGGAATGTAAAATATCCGATTGAAGGTAAAGATGACCGCCTTCGGGTACGATTGGAAGCATTATTCGCATAAATAACGGCCCTCTGCGTTTTTTATCCTCTGATTGCGCTCGAATGACATATCCATCATGACGCAATGGCGGCATATGAACGTCGTGGGAGCCTTTTGTCCCCCCCAGATCGTTTTCTTTATATTGGTATAGGCCGCTCCAGACAGGAGGGAATCCAATGTGTGCTCTTTCAGGTTTCCAAATAGATGACGATGGTTATAATCGTTGCAGCAGAGGGCCAAATCGCCGTTAATTGTAATATTTACAGCCTCATTCATGGTAATACAGCCTTCCATGAAATCAGCCTCTAAGGCATAATTCTGCCGGTATTCATTCGTCAACGCCCCCGCACGATCAAACGAATCATGCGAAATGATCTTGCAGCCAGGATATTTTTTTCCAATTTCGGATCGAGCGTTTATTCGCTTCTCTCCCTTTCCCTGTACAGAAAACGTGACGTCTATGCCGTTTTTTATGGCGGTATCTATCGCGTGTATCACGGCATCATAATCGGAGGATCCGGTCATTTTTTCCATTACGTCACGATCTAAGGAAGGCAAATTGAATACGATACCTTTCAGGTTGCCAAAACGGAGCATGTGCTGGATTTTTCCTTCGTCTAGATGTGAGCCATTCGTATACAGCATCAATCGAAAGCCATACCGATAGACCTCATCGACCAGTTCTGTAAAATGCGGATGCAGAGTGGGCTCGTTATAGGAGTGTAAGGTGACATATTTTATATGCCGGTATTCCTTTGCTCTTTGCAATATGAGTTTGAATAAAGGAAGCTCCATGTGCTGAGGTTTGCGTGAGTAGATACTATTGGGGCAATAATCACATTTCCAGTTACAGACAGTGCTGGTTTCGATTTCAATATGCTGGATTTTGTGGTATTGCCACATGCAGTCCGCTTTTAAAAGAAGAAATCTTTCAATACATCGATCGATTAGTTGACTTTGAAAGTGGGAGCATAACTCATTGTATGACAGCGGTTTTTTACATTGCAAAAGTATGCGGATTTCCTCTTCCGTCAATAGATGATAGCGTTTACTGTAGTCGTTATACAGCTTGACTTTTTCACCTATTGTGGACTGGTGAATGATATAGGGCGACGAAACATATCGAGTCATATTGATGACATCACCGCTTTCCATAGGCTGGGTATAAAGGAAGACTAAAGGTATTCGGTATTATCGCTGTTCCAACCGTTATATGGATTGACCTCCGTAGGAAGCGACAGTTCACGCTTTATAATTTGTTGTACACGCTCGATGATTACGCGATATGGTACGTCTTGCAAATCACCGCTTTTGCTAACAATGTTGTAGCATAGCCGTATCACGTTTATCGTATAGGAATACAGGCGATTATGCAGTACAATACAAGGGGTCCCTGTCATGGCGGCAATATGTACACAACAGCTGTCGATGCCTACAACCATGTCAAGCTTACCTATGATCGAAGGTAAGAATTTGATGTCTATTTGTCCACAGTCCATTTGGGGCCGTAGCCGGTATCGGGGACAGGGAGCCAAATTGACAACGGCGATACCCAATCGGCGGCACTCCTGAACAAAATGACGTGCGGATGGAGCGTGATAATTGCGGGTAATCGGATGGTTATGTTCGGTCCTGAATTGGACACCGATGATATAACGGTATCTCCTCCGCAGCTTTTCCAGCTTTCTCGCCACCCGTTTAGGCAAGAGGGGAAGCAGCGTACGAAGCGCATCAACATCAGTGATAAACCGGCCGTTAAGGAGCATGGATATTTCATAATTTCGACTGGAGGCGAGATAGTCGATAGAGCCTAGATTGTATACGTTATCATATTCTGTCCAGGCAGCGTTGGGAGAAAATTTATGGCTGATTTTTTTATTTCCCGCCTCTTGAAAGAACAGAGGCCCAATTACATAGCTGCTTTCACTTGCATAGTATATATCGACATGGATACCGCTTTGGGTCCTTTGGTCTACAAATGCCTTTAAAATATGTGCCATGCTGATAAAGTCGCCAATACCGCAGGGCAATAATATGAGCGCTTCTTTTGAAGAGCTGCCACACGGATTCCTGTTATTGTAAAAGTTGATGATATTATATCGCCGGGAAGCTGATTTAACCAAAACGGCGTTACAGATTGTTAAACCCGGGGGCATGATGCTCTCAAGCCGTTTTTGTGCGTTCCATAAACGTTTGAAATGATAGGAGGGAACTGAGATAGCGATAAAGCAGCACGTATACATTGCCGGCTCGGCAGAAGGGTTATTAAAACGAGTGTGTTTCATGAAATCTGTCGCATCGAGAAAATATACGCTTTTCGACAGAGACGTTCGCAGATGCATTGCTGATCCGGAAATGAGAATCACAATAAAATGGTAGTTACGCCGAATCAGCTCATGAAATAATCTCTTGGATGTTTTACGATTGGAAAAGACACCAATTATTGTATTGGGGGGTATTTCGTTTTGCATATGTGTGCCCATATCTTTAATCGATCCACTCCGCGTAATAATCGTCCACCGTATTGACCGGCCGAATGGTAGGACTGACGGCTAACTCGCCGGTTAATATTTTTATAGAACGTTGGATTACATCGCTGGCTTTTATAGAATCGATATCGCCGCGCTTGCTTACTAGACTGTAATTCCCGCATAACGGTCGTTGGGATTTATCTTTTAATGGTTTCCCCCAAATGGTTAGGCTGGGAATATGCAAAACGGCGGCAATATGCCCGAAACAGCTGTCGATACCAACCATTAAATCCAGCTTTTGCACAATACCAAAAAGTTGAGGAATGGGCAGGGTGCTGAAATCCAGTTCGTTATTCCAATTTACGCCCTGACAAGGGGCCAGATTAACAACCCCAATTCCATTTTCACGGCATAAAGACAAAAATTCAGCAATGCGGTGACTAGACCAGCTGCGTTTGCAGAAACAAATTTCATCATGGGCGGTTTGAAATTGTACGCCAATAACATAGCGAAATTTTTTTGAAAAAGCGATTAACTTGCTTAAAGCTTCGTTCGGGGACGCCTGCTCAACATATACGTCTTCCAGAACGTTTTCCGGGTTCGGATAATTCAGCAATTTGGCAATTTCATAAAGCTTGGTGGCGGCGGATTTAACGACATACCCATCGAAATTGTAAATTTGGTTATATACGAACGGATGCTGCTTTTCCTCAACGTACAGCTGCATGAGAGATTTTCGATTATCAATATAATCACACATTTGATTCTGACAGCGCCCTAGAAAAACGCTGCTCAGTTCATAAGACTGCCGATAATAATGCAGGATCTCAACACGCATACCTCGCTGGATGTAGATATCTGTAAATTTTTGAAGCAACGGGAGCGTTGTCAGGGCGTCGCCATAACCACACGATTTTTCGACAATAAGAATGGATTTAGACTGCGGGTCCGTAGGGGGACTGCCGTAAACGGGAAATTTGCGTTGTTCGTTTTCCTTGGTATGGTAAGAGTATTTATACACATAGCTTTTTGGTATAAGATGATCGATAGTCAACTCAGCAGCAATAAAGATATGATCGTTCAGGCGCGTGCATGTTCGAACCAGAAACCCATATGTAATGGATTCCGGTAACTGGTCGACGGCATCAATTCTCATCGGATTATGTATTTGGTCGGAAGCAAACATACCGAATATAGGAACTTTGTTAATCAATGCTTGAAAAAGGTCGAGCGGCTTCCTGCATATCTGAAGAATGGAAAAATGTACAAGTTGGGTTTTGAATGACTTATAAGCGTCGTCGGCTGTTTCACTGACACAGAAATATATAGAAAGATTTTGATATCTGCCAATACGTGTGCTGATTGCGATTTCCCCCTCTATTTTATAAGAGTTTTAATATATTGAATCAATTCGGAGAAGTTGTGAAACATTTCCAGATCAAGCATATCGTCCGGAAACGTAAAATCAAAATGATCTTCGATTGAAACGATTAAATCGATAAAAATAAGTGAATTAACGCCAATAGCTTGGAACGGTTTTTTCAAATCATCAAAGCTGACGACATCATTTTTGAGCTGTGTCAGCTCTTGGAGCAAGAATACGACAACAACATCATCTTTTTGTATATCCTGCAGATCGTAGACAAGCGGTATATTTTTTAGTTGATCCAACATGATTTCGTTTTTTGCATTGTAGGGAAACTGGGAAACACGACATAATTTGTGGGGCACACATGAGGGCTCCAGTTTGTCATGCAAAAAGTGTTGCAGTTCACTCAGTTCAATTGGCTGGCCGGAGGTTATATAATAGGCAATTATTTCATATCCCGAGCCGTTTTGGTTTTTATCTATCGTAACTATCGCTTTTTCAATGCGGGGATAGCTGGATATGACTTTGCCGATAGCGTTGGCGTCCATCTTAATGGGATTCATCTTCTTCACACTCCATCATAGAACAAAATAAGCATCTAAAACACGGGCCATAGAATATTCTTTGTCTGCTAGCTCAAGAAGTCTTTGCTTGAGCGTCTTCAAGGCATCAAGGTTTATGGAACGAGATATGGTTTTAATCCATAACAAGTACGTATCGTTCCAATATTTGGCGAGTATTCGATACGCGTTGACGAGAGCTATAAATTTATCGGGCATTTTTGAAGCACAGCACTGCAAGAATGATAGAAAGTTTATTCGGTCGCTGACAATACTTTTCCATTTTATAAAAAAAGGCGTTACAATAATGGGCTGTTGTTTACGAAGCTCTTCAAAATATTCTCGTTGGAAAGGTATTTCATTGGCAAAACAAACAATGTTCTCGTAGGATTTCGAGCTTAAATAATAACGGATGGATTCTTTCAAAAGTATAATCCGTTCATTTGGATGTAGTTCCTTTGTATTATGAATTTTATACGTGTAATAGTCACGCCCAATTTTCAATTGAGCATCTGCATGCAATGCAATTTTATCGATGTAACAGAAAGGATCCTGACAAAAGAGGATTCCGTCCTGATATCCCAAGGCAAGTACATAGTGATGGAAATGGACATGTTTATACGCAACGTTCCATGGGCATTCATAGGCGTCCAGCTGTATCCCCACCGGCAACCCCTTTTCCGTATAGGATTGAATCGTCCTTTTCATTACGGAAAGCGAACCGTCGTTCAAGCGCCGACAAACCTCCACGCCAGTCAAACTTTTTAAAGTATAAGAAGGCTGCTGAATAAGCCCGCCTCGTTCAAATGAGTCGTTCCATGTCAAATTCGATTGCGTTTTATACTGAAACCCCCAGAACAAAGCAAAAACATCCAGATAATTTTTTCCGAAATTACAAATCACAGAATAAGTGGTGGAAGCTAGGCAATCACATTGGGCTTTTTTCCCGTTCTCCGGTAACCTAAGGCGGATCATGAGCCATCTCCCTCACCCGATAGCTGTACAATTTTTTGATAAACCATTTGAATAAAATCATCAATGGATTTGTATTTTTCAAGCTGTAAGTCCTGATTATCAAATTCTAGGTCATATTCATCCTCCAAACAAATGACAATTTTAATGAACTGGATGGAATCGCGGATATAGCTGCTGAAATGAAGTTTTGTATCGATTTCAGAATTGGTATCGGCGTTTTCTTCAAGAAGCTGCTTTGTTTTTTGATAAATGTCGGATAGGGTGGTCATATACAGATTTTTCTCCTTATTCTAAAAATATGTTGAAAAATAAATAAAATTTATTTACAATTATCCCCTTATATGGTAGAATAACAGCAAATGAGTAGGAGGGGAAATATGCATTTCGATTTGAATCAAGAGATTTTTGAAAATAAAACAAAAAAAGCGATTTGGCTGTTTGGAAGAGATCTGGTACCTTTGGAAGTTTCTTTGGCGAATATTCCGGATGAACGTGATAAAGAGGGTTATACGCAGGTATATCGATATACGCACAACTTGTTTTCCGATATGTATGAGAATCCGAACGAGTACAGGCTCTATCCGCCTGAAAATGTTATGTTTTATGGTGTGGCTTATTACGGAAACCTTCTCATTGATATTGTGAAAAGCAGTGAATTGATGGAGGACGGAACCCTAATGATGGCGGCATCCGTATATCATAAAATGCTGAAAAAGGGAGTACGAAAAAAAGATAAATCAAAATTCAATCGGATGAGTTGCTTGTCGCGTTTGGGAATCGATGTACGTGAAGGAATGGCCAGTACGGTTTTTGAAAGTCAACGGTACCCTTTGTTGCTCGAATACTATACCCGGTTACAAAAACAAAGCCAGAGATATAAACTCAATTGCAATTCTTATGTACTTTCCTGCGATTTTCGGATTTTCACCAAGGGATATCGACATACCATACAAAATATTTTGGATGTTCTTCCGGAGCGAGACCGGGTATACGCGCGGGCAATGCACGAATATGCCATAGAAAAAAATTTGAAAGTACTGCCGTGTCAGTACTACCATCGTGTTAGTTATCGATATAAAGGTAACTATGCGATGGAGTTCAATGTATTCTTGCGCTTTGATATGTGTATCCAGCTAAAGCATGCCGCTTACCCGGAAAGCACTGAATTTGACCGCTTTCTAGAACTTGTGCGAAACCAACCCAATGCTGAAGAGTTAATGGAATATTGTGTGCATAATCTGAACTATTGTAATTGTTGCTTTCACTCCAAGACGAAACAACAGCGTTGTGGTAAGTGGCGTGACATTTATGGCCACCGTCGTTTGGTATGCGGCGCGTCGATCAGTAAGCAAAAAGGACCGGAAATAAATTGCCGTTATACGGATAAAGATATTCCATTTTTAAAGCAGCTTTTGGATTTGCGGTTACAAGTCATTGACGAAATGGATTCCTGATAAAGCCGTAATTTCGGTTATAGGTTTTTATCATCAGCTATTTTTATAAATAACATAACGAGGTTTTATTTTACCTAAAACGGATGGTGATTTTGGGGATTTCTCATTAAAATGGAATTTTTTCAAAATCTCGATAATAGTTGGTTGGGGTGAATATAAAATTAAGGTGATTTGTCTTTGATAAACTTTTAGAGAATCTTGAAGCAAACATAAAAAATATATGAATAATCGGTAATTGAATGGGTTGTATAAGTAAAAGACGTTCATGGAATTTACTATTTTCAAGTTTACGACATTATCTCTAATGAACGTTATATCGGAATGGTGTCTGTTATTGTATGTCGTTAAGTTTTTGAGGGATATGGAATACATTTCCTCATTTAATTCTATACCGGTTGTTTTTATGCAACCTTTATATGCAATCCAAAAAACAGCCCGGCCGGTTCCGCTGCCTATATCGACGAAATAATCGCTTGGCGAAACTTCTTTTTGTATTTGAAAAAGGTCACTGTAATGCACAGGGTGATAATTCTTAATATTGTAAGCAATCTGGCTTTTTGGCTTCTAAAGGTGCGAATATGCAGTTTCCTATCACAAAACAAATCGATTACTATATCGAAGAGAAATCGTATTTTATGCAACATAATCTTACATCGTTTATAAATAAGTAAATAGGCCGGATGGATTCATCACATAAAGTTTTTGTGTGTGTACTGTTGACAGGCTATCAACTGGGTAATCTCGTTATTGATCGCAACAGCTCTGCAATTGATCGGACAAGTATTGTCGATATACACCTTGTCCCTGCGGTCGAGTGCCGTATCCAATATAGAGAGGGCTTCACCGCTTGGCGCCGCCAATAAAAATTTTTTATTCCCTATATGATGGCAGCATTGATATAAATTGCCGTCAGCACTCAGACAGGGGCAAAAATAATGATAATGACAGGGGGTGGCTAAGTTGCCGTTCGCTTTATTGAGACGTGTGATTAGTTTGACCGAACGGGTACTTTTCTCCGCGTCATGGATTCGGGAATAGGCGTTTTCGAGAAGGTCTTCGTTTAATGTGCTGCCCTCTGAATTGACTACCGGCCTAAAGTATATATAGTCGACAGGATATTGGGTTACCCAGCTTTTGAGGCAATTGAGATCGTTAAGATTGTTTTCTCGCAGTACAAAGGAAATACCAATGCATGTATTTATACCACGTTCTTTTTTGAGATGGATTAAGTGCTGAAGGGTTTTCATTACGCGTAAGTAATCATCGGTTTTGCGTATCGATTTATATGTCGTCTCTGTAAATGCGTCCAAACTGATACGAATGAATTCAAATTTATCCAAGATATAATCTGAAAGCTCGTCGTTCAAACAACTGCCGTTGGTATACAGGCCCTGCTGCAACGCAAGGCTGGCGGCATATTGCGCAATATCTAGAAAACGCTTGTTGGTTAGTTTGCACTTGTAGCTACAAGGTTCGCCGCCGCCGCTCCACAATATTGATTTACCTTGTAATTGAGAAAACCGTTTGAGAACTTTAAACAATTCCGGTGCAGGTAAATACTGTTTGGGATGATGTAAACGATAAGGGCTGCTGGTGCAATCCGTGCAGTTATGAGTACAGTAGTTAGTGGGATGTATCTCAAGGCAGAAAGAGTGCCATGGTTTATTTTTTACAATCATGTTTAGGGTGTCCAGATGGGCATATAGTTTATTTTTCATATTATATGGATCGTTCATGTTTTCCTCACATCGTATAGAAGACTGACTGATGTTATTCTCTTTTCATTTAAAATATAGGCAATTAAATCGTGATTGAAAACCCGTAATAGTACGTATTTAGTAATGCTGGGTAAAATTATTAGGGAGGTTTTGAAAATTAACCAGAAAATCGAATTCGCATACCCGTTTTGTGCATTCAGCCGTCTAAATTTTATTAACTGCTATGCAAGCGTAATAATGCTGTTGGAAAATATTCATGGTAAGGATGATTACAATTGTGAAATGAAAACAAGCGGGAATTGTACGGACTGTGGAAATTGCCGCAAATCAACAGTAAAATTACAAGAAGATATTTTTTTCCTTTTTGACACATTAAGTGGAAGATCATCACTTCGCCCATCTTTTACAGATGACGGTGCAAATCAAAATTTTGAAAATTCCCCCGAAGTGATTGATTTTTTGTTTGGGTTAACCGGTTATCAATACACCATATTAAAAACCGGTTTTCCTGATGCGATTCAGTGCTCGCTGAATCGGGGAATACCCATCCTCGCCCGGATAAAAGGGAATCAACTTGATCCGTTTCGCGTGATAATTGGCTGTGAAGACGAAAAGCTGATGATGGCGGATAAGGCAAACGCGCAGGGGGATCCCCAAGTGCCTTCCTATGAGGAAATTGATGAGTTATTTATAATCGGAGAAAAAAACGAGTGTACTTATACCCTGGTAGATGGACTTATGAGGATTCAAAAAATAATGTTACAGAATCAGTCCAACGCGGTTTGGGATACTTATATACAAAAATTTCGGTACTGGGATGAAAAGCTGTATGATGTCGATCTGGATATCATTAAGAATAGGACGAAACGAATTTGTGATATAGCATGGCATAATTTTAACTGTCACAATTTCGCTGAAGTTTTTCGGCACAAGATTTGGCTTCCCATGCAGAATGATAGCTTAAACGGCATATGCCACCGGATTAGTGTAAATTACGACCTTTCTCATACCAAAAATTGGCAAATAATAGGCTTGTATGAATGTCGGGACTGGACGGCTCGCCGGTATAACGAATTGGAATGGGGTTATTGCACAAGCATTATGGATTGTCTCGAGAATTTAAAAAGATATGATGAAGAGGTTCTCAATGCAATCGGTCAAGCAATTCAAACGCTCCAATAATGGTTATATCAGGATGGGCAACAACCCCATGGTGGGTGCTACCGTGGCATGTGCCGTGGCGGTGAGCGAAGCGAAATAATATGCCGCTAGGCCGCTTGAATACTGGATTTTCCAAAAGCACCGCCCTTACGAATGTAATTCGTAAGGGCGGTGTTTTTGGTCTTTTTAATATGAATTGCGACTTGGGTTACACATGACGACGCAAGCTTCATGTCGCGCGATGAATTTCAAAAAAATTCGTCGCAGGCGATATACAGGTCGCTTTAACTTATAATTTTCTTCTTCATATTTTTGAATTCTTCTTGTGTTATGATTCCATCATCTAGCAATTGTTGATATTTGCGGATTTCATCTGCAACGTTATTCGTGTTTTGATTGCAAGTGTCTTTTTTGGACAAAACATCTTCAACATACTTTTTTATGCGAATAGCATAGTTGAGTTCGCTTTTATCAAAAATAATTGTATTTTCATCTGTTGTAGCTGAACTCATACCACGGTTACTCTCAATGCTTCCAGGAAGTGTGAATTGAATATATCCCCACCCAATCCCCGGCTCTTTAAATTGAACGGCCATTATATCAGCAATTCTAATTCTCTTTTCTCCTGCTATTCCGTGAGCTAAAGCGTTGAGCGCGCCTTCTCTGGCAATTACAATGTATCCGTCATCCAAAATGACAGTGGTTTTATGGTAAAAAGAAAATGCAAATTTCATCATAGCACTGACATCTTCAATATGAGGAATATCAACCATAGCTTTGTGTGTTTCGCAATTTTCGCAAAAGAGATTATAGAGATTTACAAAATCATTAAAGTTGTATTGTGAAAAATGAAAAAAATAGCTTCTCTTTTTCGTTGTAATCTTTAGACTACCTCGCTTTTTCTCGTTTTTGAGTTCTAAATCATAATCAACAATGTCACACCATCTGCATTCTTCATGAAAAACGCACTGTATTTTTATAACATTTTCTTCAATGATAATCTTGTGCGAACTATTGCTGACAAATTCTTTCACTCAAACTCCTTCTTCCGCAAATATAAAGTATCTTAATTGTACCACAATACGCGAAAGAAGTCGACCGCCTTACAGCAATCGACTTCTTTCTACATTGGAGCTGGTGGACGGACTTGAACCCCCGACCTGCTGATTACAAATCAGCTGC
>OGPT01000865.1_pt1 | contig 30496 bp, 31 predicted proteins | sample 1552951 | NCBI WGS metagenome assembly OGPT01 (sample SAMEA2580224, study PRJEB22360) | human gut metagenome | biome: human gut; feature: human-associated habitat; material: faeces | place: Denmark | collected 2008/2010
CTTGCGGCTCCATGGGCCCGACTACTGCCGGACGTATGGACCCGTATGTAGACCTGTTCCAAAGTCACGGTGGAAGTATGATTATGCTTGCTAAAGGTAACCGTAGCCAGCAGGTGACCGATGCTTGCAAGAAATACGGTGGTTTCTACCTCGGTTCTATCGGTGGTCCGGCTGCTATCCTCGCTCAGAATAACATTAAGAGCATCGAATGCGTGGAGTATCCCGAATTAGGTATGGAGGCTATCTGGAAGATCGAAGTGGAGGATTTCCCGGCATTTATCTTGGTAGATGACAAAGGCAATGACTTCTTCAAACAGATTAAGCCGCGTTGTGCAGGTGGTAGTTGTGATGGCAAATAATATTCATATTGCGTCGTTGTACGACCTGTAACGACTGAAATAATTCCGGGCATCTGTATCTTCTTATTAAGTACAGATGCCCTTTTTTGTAATAAAAACACTAATACATATCATGAAACAAGCACCGATTGAGCTACAACAAAAAAATCACATTGTCTGGCTGGATGTCGTGCGACTGATAGCCATGTTTACCGTGGTCTGTTGCCATTGCACCGATCCGTTCAATTTCTATCCGGGCACAGCCTCCAATATTGATGAAATAAAATTCTGGGGAGCGGTTTACGGAGCAGTCCTGCGTCCTTGCGTTCCACTGTTTGTAATGATTACGGGAGCTTTACTCTTGCCCGTACGTGGCGATGCCTCCGTGTTTTATAAGAAACGTATTCCACGTGTATTTTTTCCGTTCCTCATCTGGTCCGTGCTTTACAATCTTTTTCCGTGGATAACGGGAGTATTGGGCTTTGAACCGCAGGTTATACTTAATTTTTTCCCTTATGCCGGTGAAGAAGTGATGCGTCAGTCCTTCTCTGTGGCTTTGGAGTATATATCGCAGATTCCTCTGAATTTTTCTCCGATAGCCGTACACATGTGGTACATCTACTTGCTGATAGGGCTTTATCTTTATCTGCCGATCTTTTCGGCTTGGGTAGAAAAAGCGTCCGATCGTGCCAAGCTCTGGTTTCTTGCAGTTTGGGGAGTCACCTTATTATTGCCTTATTATCACCAGTTTGTTGCTTCGTATCTGTGGGGCACATGTTCCTGGAATGCGTTTGGCATGTTCTATGCTTTTGCCGGTTTCAATGGGTATCTGCTGTTGGGGCATTATTTGAGAAAATTAGATTGGTCTTTGAGTAAAACTTTGGCTATCGGTATTCCGATGTTTGTTGTCGGTTATGCGATTACTTTCTTCGGTTTCCGTTATATTTCTTCACTGCCGGAATATACGGACGAAATGTATGAACTCTTTTTCACTTATTGCTCCATCAACGTGGTGATGATGACGATTCCCGTGTTTATGCTGGCGAAGAAAGTACAAATCCGTTCGGAGAAAGTACAGAAAGCTTTGGCTAATCTTACCCTTTGCGGTTTTGGCGTCTATATGGTGCATTACTTCCTGACAGGGCCGAGCGTAGAGTTGGTACGTGCCCTCGGTGTACCCGCCCCGGTTCAGATTCCGGTAGCGGCAGTGATTGCTTTTGCCGTATCATGGCTTATCGTTTGGGTGATCTACCGTTGTTGCGGAAAGAAAGCGAAGTACATTGTGGGATAGGGTAAAAATGCTTTCAATTCTTCTTAAGGAGTGTGTCAGAAGGATTACTGTTGATACGCTCCTTTTGTATTTCTCTGCTAAGCGTTACTTTGAATAGCTGATTATTTTCTTTATCCGGTATTCGTTACTGTATTCATTTAATGAATATAGCCAGTTCAGATACATATCGGTCGGCATTTTCCGGTATCCCAGGCGATGGATTTTGGCATATAATTCATTCATGTGTTTTTGGGAAGTAACCGAAGGGCTTCGTTTATATTGCTCTGCAATGATCTGTGCTTTTAGCAATAGCGCATTGATGTAATCCGGATAATATTTCAAGGCAGTGTCACAACATTGTACAATGAAATGCCCGTCTCCGGTTCCATATTTATGCATGTATCCTTGCGCCAGATCAGTCAAGCATAGTGCCACTGATTGCTGTACGGAAAGTGTATCCATGTATATGCCGTTTCTTATTGCATCCAGGTGTATGTATCCGGATGCTGTCAGCCAAGCGTCGGTTGGAAAATCCGCACAGGTTAATTCTATATTGTACCATCCGGCACGTTTGTTCCATGCTTTTATGTACATATGATTCGGTGCCAATGAAAGCCAGCACTTTTCACCGAGCTTATCCATGATTAATTTGTATAGTAGTGGCATGGAATGACAATTTCCCTTTCTTGTTTCCATCATATACGATACGAACATGCTGCTCCAATTTTGACGTCCGGCATAATCATCGAAGTTGTATTCGAAAGGCAGATGTGCTACCACTGTATCTCCTATTTGCATAGGAATAGAATCCGTCATGAATACGAAAACAGCACATTGTGCTTTGGCAGCTTGTTCGTCTCCCTGTCCTTCGTATCGGATGTCGCCGGATTGCATAATTCCTCGGCAGAAATTAGCATACCATTCTATCTGACGATTGAAAACCTCTTCGTTCAAGTTATCGTTGTAATAAGCGTTTTCGACAGCATAAACAGCTTTTTGAAGATTCAAAGAATCTTTGCCGGAAAGCATGTTGGCAAGTGTTAATTGCTCTTTGAAGTAGGCGGCCTGGGAATATACAGGGTATGCAGTTACGATTAATAATGCGTACAATAACCCGATTGCTTTTATCAGTCTTTTCATCCTATATTTCTTTTCTTTAGTTTTGATACATCTGAAATTAACTTTGGAACCAGTATCTTTACTGAAATAATTAATGCTTTCATGTTTATCTTTAGGAGAGATAAAACTATATCATTTTCTATAAGCACTTTCCTGATATTATACTATATATGAACTACTTATTAGCGATTTTGATGCAAATGTTTGCTGATTTTTATAATTACTTCAAGAGGTATTTCACCTTCAGATTTTACTTCTTTACCATCTAAATCAAAGCAAATCACATTGTTTACATTCGTATTCCCCTTAGGAACATTAACTCCCTGAGGTGCATTCATCAATATACCGTTGTCTTCAAAATAAACTTGAATTGACTCAAAAGGAATCTTTTTATAGTTATCTTTGAATAGTTTGTAATCATAATATAGTACTAAATTTTTCTTTTTTATAATAAAGACTTCTGTCCCATATTTATTCCATAAATATAATTTCAATAAATAACCTGAAGAAAGAAAACCTACTATACAAGTGATAATGAAACCAAAAGGAATACCTTCACTGGTTGTAGCTAAATATATAAAGACTATTATTGGAATAAAAAAGATTGAAAGTGCAAAAAATAAAATAATACTTAGTATACCTGTTTTTGCTTTCTTTACATGAATTTTTAAAGAAATGCCATCTGACAATTCTAATTCATAGATTGGGGTTAGCGATTTTTTTGTTTCCATCTCTTATAATCTATACTTCTTTGTTTTAATGTGCCACATATTTTATTTAAAGTGAACTTATATAGAAAAAGATATATGACACCCAGCTGATTAGAATTGTTGAGATTATAATAGTTACTATTTTGTGTTTCCTTACCCAAGACCGATAAAAAAAACGAACTTATAACAAAAGATGCCATGCAAATAAACGGAGTTGGATAAAAAGAGTATACTAAAAAAGTTAAAGTGTCTACTTTTTCTTTTTCAATGAAGATAGTCCCACCTATGATTAATAGTATTATTAATGTCATTAAAGTAAGCAATGTTCTTTTAATGGGATTTATAAGACGATTCATCTATCGAAAATATTTGATTAGTGGGGATTCCACTTGTTAAAAATGCCCCAAGTTAATAAAATAGTTCCTATTTCTGAACATAATGCAGGGTAGAAGATAAAACTGTACATTATATCTGTTTTAAAAGGCCATAATTTCCATATTAATAAAGACAAAAAGATACTACCACCTAATTGCGCTACTGTAGCCAAAAAAGAAATTTTTAGTTTGTTTCTTCTTTTAATAAGAAAGAAGAGTAAAATAGTTCCTAATATGAATATAATACTTCCTAAATATATGTTTAATATTATTAGATCTATTAGTGAAATAGGGTATTGGTTTTCCATTTTTATTTGAGTTCAGTTCTGTTTATATTGGGATTATATGTTATTGTTTTAAATTTGTCTTGGTATTCTTCGACTATACTGTTGGGGCGTGGATCAACTATAATAGGTGCTTTCTTATTTACATTTTCATCTTGATTTACAACATCAGCTGCGAATGTTCCACAGTTATTCCCTGTGAGGCTATATGTTTTTCTGGATGGGTTTGAATTTTCATTTTCCTTTATCGTAGCATATTTATCCATATTTTCAAATTTATCGCTTTCGATATATGCTCCATCTATACGTCCGTTTTGCCCTGCTTTTTTTGATAATTCTCCCATGACTTTGTTTAATGATTCCGTGGTTGGTTTACCGTTTTTATCTATTTTTACATTAGAGATTTTAATGTTGCGAACTTCTCCTTTCCCTTCTTTGTCGTATCGTCCATATTCATAATATTTTGTAAGTCCTGTTTTGTTATTGATAAGAAGAACTCCCGCATGCCCTAAATTTCCCATTTTGCCAATAGGAGTTGATATTTTATAATCAGGAAAAACGACAAGAACGGCATCTTTTCCATTTGGGTCAATATATTTTATCGGATTATTCATGCAATATGCATAAGGACTAATCGAGTAATACTTCTCACAGTGCGGATCAATTGACATACTTTGTAATTCCGGTTTTAGTTCTATCAACGAATCTGCACCGTTTACAAAGCCGACTACCTCGTTTGTCTTCGTATTAAACAGTACCTCCCCGATTTCTACAATCGTTTCTTGATCGTGAAATTCTTCTTTCTCTCCGAAAGTATACACATCGGCTTTATACCCCAAACGTGCAAATGGATTTCCTTCGGAGTGCTGGGCTTGTAATTTCAAACAGGTTGCAATTACCAACATGATAAGTCCCGTAAATTTCTTCATATCCATATTTTGTTTAAGATTGTTATTTCACTGTTTTTCTTATAGTGGGTTGGGCATGTCCGTCTTCTTCTTTTTTAAGTTTCTCTACATGGCGTAACCGACGTGCATAGATTTCTTTAGGCATATCCTCATAGCCACTGTTGTCGATTTCCTTATAGAGCTTATGCATATGTTCATAATGTTTATAAGCTTCCGGTGATATTTTCTTTAATGTTTCCGGGTGGCGGGCATTCAACAAACGGGCTATTTCCAAAGTTAATCTGGTTTCATAGTCGGCTTCCATGATTTTATTATAAATATCATGAGGTGAATAGGATTCCGCCGTATGTAAACAGTCCAAAATAAACGGATCATAACCATATTTCATGAGATAATATTGCCCCAGCGTGGTAAGAAGAGAAGCAACCGTTTCTTTCTTGCTTAGTGGGTTCATATATAGTTTATTGCGTATGGCTTCACTTTTGATATAACTACTGTTCATATAGTGATAGTCACTCAAGATGGAGCGGCAAGTAAGCTCCAGATTATACCAGGCTCCATTATCATCCTGTATTTTCACAAACGAATGTTGAGGAGCCAAAGCCAAGTAAGCTTTTGCACCTAACCTTTCTGCTAAAATCAAATAAAGAAGAGGCATCGAATGACATTGCCCTACATTGGTTGTCAGTAGGGTATTTACAAAATGACTGGTAAAATTCTTTTGGCTGTCATAATCGTCCAAATTGTATTTCAGGGGATAATGTGTGACCGTCTTTTCTGTTCCGGGTTGCCGGATATTCAAGGTATCGGTGAGCAAGCTGAAGATAGCCATATTTTGTGCCAGTCCGTCATGCGGATTGAGTTTTAGTTCTCTCATTCTCCATTTACAATAGTCTGCCTTTTCACTGATACTTTTTGAAAATCGTTAAAGTTTAATTGGTTGTTCAGGAATGCGTTTTCTATCAGGAAAATAGCCCGTTTCAGATTTAGAGTAATGGAGTCATGCAACATGTCGCTAATTTCTTGATAAGCAGAACGGAAATATTCTGTGCCGGGGATATTGGCTTGAGATGGAAAGCCATTTTTTGTCAGAGAGCTCGCTATACTGTAACATTCTTCTATTTCTCTCATTATGGCGGTTGCCTCCTCTATCTCTTGTTGTGCTCTTTGTCTCCGGCGTATCAGTTCATTGGGGTCGTATATATTGTTTTGCTGTTTACTTGGGGTAAAGGGAGCAGATGGTCCGGGGGAAGACGGGAAATTAATGTTTATTCCATAAGTATCCATCGCATTAGGGACGGGTACCGGAATACCCGGTAATTGAGCATAAGAATAACAACTACATAATAAAGTAATGAGGAGTATGGTTAACAATTTGTTCATAGCAGTTGATAATGGTAATATTTGCAATATTAAGAATTTATTGTTACTTGATCAAGAAAAGTATGAAAAAATGATTGATAATTAGTGAAATGCTTTAATAATGTATCTTTTTCTTGTCTTTTATTATTTATCAGAAAGCGGAATGGGAGAATTATGTTACAATGATATTGCTATTAATAATTCAATAACCCCCGACTAATACTTCTTTTTCACTTTTACTTTATCAATATTTTTGTATCCATATAAATAATTGTTACAAATGAAATATGTTGTACTATCTATGGCAGTGAAATATACAGTATCGTTTCGAGTGAAAACTATTCCTCTTTCATTCTCACCACCAATTGATAAACCCGGTTCAGGACTATGTTGTATGCTATAATAACTACCATCTTTATTGATGTCGTCGCACGATATGGTATATTCAACTCCACCAATAAAAAACTTCCAACTATCCATACGAATACGTTTATCAATTTCAATATATTGTACAAAAAAAAGGTACACTAAAAAAGAAGATAAAAAAGCATTAATCACGAAAAAAGGAGTGTAATATATTTTGATAAAATAGAATATACCGGCAATCATTAAATTGGCTAAAAATACCATAGGAATAATGAATAATAATATGATAGTCATACTTTCATCAGGTTGGCTATACAACGTCCAACAACCAATCATAATTATATCAATTACCAATAAGATCGACAGCGTTATGATACTCTTTTTAGAAAATAGTGCTTTCATTGTATACGTAATTTAATATGAAACAAACTTTCCATCTATAAATTGATAACGTCCCTCTGGAAGATTGGTTATTTGGTCATAAAAATCCATGATCGAGTGACCTTGCTTTTTATCCGATCCAGTCCATATTTTGTTTAAGATTGTTATTTCACTGTTTTTCTTATAGCGGGTTAGTCATGTCCGTCTTCTTCTTTTTTAAGTTTCTCTACATGGCGTAACCGACGTGCATAGATTTCTTTAGGCATATCCTCATAGCCACTGTTGTCGATTTCCTTATAGAGCTTATGCATATGTTCATAATGTTTATAAGCTTCCGGTGATATTTTCTTTAATGTTTCCGGGTGGCGGGCATTCAACAAACGGGCTATTTCCAAAGTTAATCTGGTTTCATAGTCGGCTTCCATGATTTTATTATAAATATCATGAGGTGAATAGGATTCCGCCGTATGTAAACAGTCCAAAATAAACGGATCATAACCATATTTCATGAGATAATATTGCCCCAGCGTGGTAAGAAGAGAAGCAACCGTTTCTTTCTTGCTTAGTGGGTTCATATATAGTTTATTGCGTATGGCTTCACTTTTGATATAACTACTGTTCATATAGTGATAGTCACTCAAGATGGAGCGGCAAGTAAGCTCCAGATTATACCAGGCTCCATTATCATCCTGTATTTTCACAAACGAATGTTGAGGAGCCAAAGCCAAGTAAGCTTTTGCACCTAACCTTTCTGCTAAAATCAAATAAAGAAGAGGCATCGAATGACATTGCCCTACATTGGTTGTCAGTAGGGTATTTACAAAATGACTGGTAAAATTCTTTTGGCTGTCATAATCGTCCAAATTGTATTTCAGGGGATAATGTGTGACCGTCTTTTCTGTTCCGGGTTGCCGGATATTCAAGGTATCGGTGAGCAAGCTGAAGATAGCCATATTTTGTGCCAGTCCGTCATGCGGATTGAGTTTTAGTTCTCTCATTCTCCATTTACAATAGTCTGCCTTTTCACTGATACTTTTTGAAAATCGTTAAAGTTTAATTGGTTGTTCAGGAATGCGTTTTCTATCAGGAAAATAGCCCGTTTCAGATTTAGAGTAATGGAGTCATGCAACATGTCGCTAATTTCTTGATAAGCAGAACGGAAATATTCTGTGCCGGGGATATTGGCTTGAGATGGAAAGCCATTTTTTGTCAGAGAGCTCGCTATACTGTAACATTCTTCTATTTCTCTCATTATGGCGGTTGCCTCCTCTATCTCTTGTTGTGCTCTTTGTCTCCGGCGTATCAGTTCATTGGGGTCGTATATATTGTTTTGCTGTTTACTTGGGGTAAAGGGAGCAGATGGCCCGGGAGAAGACGGGAAATTAATGTTTGTTCCATAAGTATCCATCGCATTAGGAACAGGTACCGGAATCACCGGTAATTGAGCATAAGAATAGCAACTACATAAAGTAATGAGGAGTATGGTTAACGATTTGTTCATAGCAGTTGATGATGGTAACATTTGCAATATTAAGAATTTATTATTAATTCATCGAGGGAAATTTGGAAAAACACATAAAGATTAATGAAAATCAATAGGATGAAGCTTCTTGCTCTGTTTTTGTAGATGTTGTGTTTGATTTTGTTTCCCCGTATGAAACGAAAGGTTTCTTTCGGAGAAACCATTGGTTCCATACGGATGAAACGAAGAGTTCCATACGAACGAAACCAACAGTTCCATGCCGATGGAACTGTTGGTTTCAATAAGTAGAAACTATCTGATGTGTTATGATAAAAATCCCATTATTTACAGTAGGTGTACTAACTGCAAATAATGGGATTTAATAATTTATATATTGGGGAGGATGATTACTTCTCTAATTTCTTCTTCCACTCTTTGTACTTTGCCAATACTTTCAGACCTCCATTGTTGTACCAACTATAACCATTACGGCGTTCATAACCGATTTCGGAGATATCATATTTCTTAATTCCGTCACGGTCACAGAAGAAAGGGCGGTTGGTCTCTAATTCGTAGAAACGGGCCCATAGTGGTTCACAATCTGTACAAGGTACCATTCTGTAGTCTTTCTTGCCATCTGCATTGGTGAAATACTCTTTCTTTATATTTTTTATTTCCGATTCCTTAAACCATTCGATAGCAGCATCGATGGAAGCAATCATTTCCGGAGTCGGTTTAGATAAGGACATAAGGAAGAGTACGATATCGTCTGATTCTTGTCCGCTTAGCGAAGGAAGTTCGTAGGCGCGTGCTTTGGCAGGAGCAAGTGTTTCGCGGTCGTGCTGTGCACACCATACGGTGAGTTTGCCATTTTGTTTTACTTGGGTTTTCAAAATGCATTCCACTCCTTTGTCCAAAGCTACCTGTGCTTGTTGCCGTGCCGCATCGGGAACGAAAGTATAGGGAGCTTTCGCTTTGGTTATATCTCTCAAAAGCTTCATCACATTGATCATGGCGTCATCATTGTATGTGATATGGATGTAATACCCTTTGGGACGTGGATAGAATTGTGGCCAACCTCCATTTTCATATTGTGCTTCGAAGAGATATTGTAGTCCACGGAGGAAGGCATCTTTGTATTTTTCATCTTGAGTTGCCAGATAGATACGGGCCAGATAATTCATTTCTGTGATGGTAGCACGGTTGTCGATTGTGCTTAAATTCACGTTCTCTTTCATCTTGAGAGCATCTTTACGTTCCTGGTCTGTCAGTTCGGCCGCCATATAAATGTTTTTAGGCCATCCTCCGGTAATTTGCTGATACAGTAATACATTGTCGGCAATGCGGATGGCTTCCGGCGTTTTAAAAAATGCATCGTCAAATTTCGGTGCAATCTTTACCCAGTCTTTATATGGGTGTTTCTCTTTGTAATTGGTGTCCGTTTGGGCAGAAAGACCTGTCAGAAAGAAGCATGACAGGGCAATTAATAAAATTTTCTTCATGGTTTGCTGTTGTTTATTACCTTATTGTATGTGGCAAAGATAGGGGAAAACAGGGGGAAGAAGAGGTAAATATTGTTTTATGTGGGAGAAAAAATGATCACTTATACCTAATCCCTATTCCATGTATTTCAATACCTTGCCACTAATCTGTAAAAGTGAGATCTCGCACAGCTTTGTATCATATTCAGCAGAGAGTATTCGTTCTTCGGCATCCAGTAGGCTCTTTTGAGCTTCACGCATTTCGATACCGGCGAGGTCACCGAGCATATAACGTTCCATAGCTATCTCATGGTTTTCTTTGGCGGCTATAAGATTTTGGCGTTCCAGATTGAGCAATTGCAGGTTATTGCGATAAGCTTGCCACAGGTTACTGATGTCTGCCCGTAATGCTTGTTCCAGTTCTTGACGTTGCAGACGGGAATTTTTTACGGCAATGCTGGCATTGCGTTTTTCACGCCGGCGGTTTCCGTCGAATATATTAAAACCGATGGTCAGTCCGCCATTGAATCCCAAGTTCCCCCGTTGACTGTTGGAAGCTATGTCGTATTTATTGAAAGTATATCCGTAACCGGTGTTCAGTTTCAGGTACGGATAATTACGTGAATTTACTTTTTTATAGTCCAGTTGGGCAATGGTAGTATTCTGATCGGCTTTCAGTAAAGACGCATTGGTTTGCAGCGTGGCATTCCATAGCTCCTCAAAGTTCAGATGGGCGTTTACTTTGATGATGGAGTCTTCGATGAAGAGCGGCTGGTCTACATCCGCATTTGCCATCAGCTCATTCAGATTGATACGGGAGGTATGCAGCAACTCCTGCTGTTTCATATATTTGGCACTGTCTGCATTAAAGTCTACTTTGGCTTGCTGATAGTCGAGACGGGAGAAGTTACCGATGTGATAGCGTTCTTCCACGATGCGGAGCCGTTCTTTAGACAGTTTTACGGCATAGTGCAAATTGGCGAGACGTATTTTTTGCTGGACAAAGTTATAGTATTCTGCGGCAAGGCTGGCCACAAAGTCTTCGATGGCTATACGGGTATTTGTTTCGCCTTGTAGCTCCAGTTCCTTGAGCTTTTGGTAGTTGGCCTGAATGTTGAAGCCGTCGAAAATAGTCCAGTTGAGATTAAGCCCTACATCGATTGTTTGATCGAATACACCGTTTTCTTTGATTGTTTCTCCGCTTTCACGGACTTTCGTTCGGGTGTTGTCTACAGTTCCTTTGTATCCGGCACTGAAATCGAGCGTAGGCAGATAGCCGGCATTTCCTAACGTTGCATTGTTTTTGCTGACCTGCTCTTCATTATGGGTGATGCGCAACGAATAGTTATTCTGTAGTCCTTCTTCCAGACAGGACTTTAAAGTATATACTTGTTTCTGAGCCTGTCCGGTGAGGAGCAGGCTGCAAACGATAGCGAGCATTAAGATTCGTTTCATGATTCTCTTAACTTATTACGGTTCGTTGAAATATAGCTGTATATGGCAGGGACGATGTACATCGTCATCAGTGTGGAGATCAGCATACCGCCTACTACTGCCGTTCCCATGGCGATACGCTGGTTGCAGCCTTCACTGGTGGCAAAGGCAAGTGGTATCAGTCCCAATATGGTAGATGCACTCGTCATTAGGATAGGGCGCAGACGCTGTAATGAAGCATCTTTGATGGCGTTCATTTTATCTTCACCGCTTTCCTGTTTTTGGTTGGCGAACTCCACGATAAGGATACCGTTTTTAGCCACCAATCCGATGAGCATGATAATACCGATCTGGCTGAAGATATTCATCGTTATTCCACCGAAGTACATAAATATCAGTGCACCGGCAATGGCGAGGGGCACGGTCAGCATTACGATTAACGGGTCTTTGAAGCTTTCGAACTGAGCAGCGAGGATCAGATAGATCAGGAAAATAGCCAATATGAAAGCAAACATCAGACTTGATGAACTTTCGCGATACTCTTTGGAGTCTCCGGTCAGTGCGGTACGGAAAGAGTCGTCCAATGTCTCTTTGGCTATCTTATCCATTTCGTCCAGCCCCTGACCGATAGTTTTTCCTTCTGCCAATCCTGCGGAAACCGTGGCCGATGCAAAACGATTGTAACGATACAGTTTCGGAGGGGCGATACCGTTTGTCAGTTCTATGAGGTTGTCGAGCTGTACCATATCCCCTTTGTCGCTTCGCACATAGATGGCTTTCAGATCGGCCGGTTTATTGCGTTGCTGGCGATTGATCTCACCTAAAATCTCGTATTGTTTTCCGTTCATGTAAAAGTATCCCATACGTTGTCCGCTCAGACCGTATTGGAGTGTCTGGGCTATGTTACGGGTACTGACTCCCATGATACTGGCTTTATCACGATTGATATTGATACGGGCTTCGGGCTTGCTGAATTTCAAATCGACATCGGCCATTTGGAATACCGGATTTTCATAAACCTTTGCCATGAATTTCGGCAGTACCTCTTGCAGTTTTTCCAGGTTGGTGGCTTGCAATACATATTGTATCGGCATGCCACCGCGACGTCCGCCGAAAGATGAGGACTGCTGCACGAAAGAACGCGCCATTGTTTTTTTCTGTACGGCTTTTGATAACTCCTCGGCTACGTCCATCTGAGAGTAATCTCGGTCTTTCATGTCTTTCAATGTGATACGCACGTTTCCGCTACCGCTCGAAACGCGGGCTGTCACAGATTCCGCATCGGGAATGATCGAATCTACCAAATCATTGATATCTTCTGTATAATCCCGTATATATTCGTAGGTTACTCCTTCTGCTCCGCGTGTATTTATACTGATTTGTGAGCGGTCTTCAAGCGGAGCCATTTCTGCCGGAATGTATCCCCACAAAAAGACAATGATACCGATGGTAACGGCGATAACCGGAAGTGCCAACCAGCGCTTTTTCAGGAAAGCTGCCAGTGAACGGCTGTAAATGCGGTTTATCCCTTCGAAAAAGGGTTCTGTTTTCCTGTAAAACCAATTCTGCTTTTCACGTTTTATCAATAGCTTGGTGGCAAGCATCGGTGTGAAAGTCAATGCGGCGAAAGAGGAAATGATAACCGATCCTGAAATAACCAAGCTGAACTCACGGAAGAGTTTACCTGTCATACCATCCATGAATACGATGGGGAAGAATACGGCTACCAGTGTGATGGTGGTGGAGATAACGGCAAAGAAAATTTCTTTTGCTCCCTCGATACCGGCCTCTTTAGGTGCCATTCCTTGTTCGATACGCACATAGATGTTCTCTGTCATTACAATGGCATCGTCTACCACAAGTCCCACCGATAGTACGACGGCAAGCATGGAAAGCACATTGATGGAAAATCCTGCCAGATACATGACGAAAAATGCACCGATCAATGAAACGGGGATCACGATGCAAGGCACGAGTGTTACGCGCCAGTCACGTAAGAAAAGGAAGATAATGATGATGACCAATATGAATGCTTCGTATACAGTCTGTTCGACCTCATCGATAGAAGCACGGATAAATTTGGTATTGTCGAATCCGTAATTGTAATGTACATCTTCGGGAAGGTCTTTTTGCATCCTTTCCATACGGTCGTACACGGCATCGGCTATTTTAATATGGTTAGCTCCCGGTTGGGGGATGACTACCACACCTACCATCGGAACGCCGTTCATCTTCATGTAGCTCTTTATATCTGCCGGGCCTAATTCGGCACGACCGATATCGCTGAAACGCACAATCTGGTTGTTGTCTTCCTTGATGATCAGATCATTAAACTCATCTGCCGTATGCATCAAACCTAAAGTACGGATCGTCAGTTCTATCGTATTTCCTTCAATGCTGCCTGAGGGAAGTTCCACGTTTTCATTGTCGACTGCATTTTTCACGTCTACGGGAGTGATACCGTAACCGGACATCTTGATCGGATCGAGCCACAGACGCATGGAGTAGCGCTTTTCACCCCAAATGGATACACTGCTCACATCTGATATTGTCTGAAGTTGCTCTTTTACAGTGAGGTCGGCTATTTCACTCAGTTCCAGCAGCGATCGCCGTTCGCTTTGGAGAGCTACCATCAGGATCGGCGTAGCGTCGGCATCTGCTTTCGATACCGTAGGAGGATCACAGTCGCGGGGAAGATAACGTTGTGCACGCGATACTTTGTCGCGCACGTCATTGGCTGCGGTTTCCAGATCGACGGACAATTCGAACTCTACGGTAATGCGGCATTGTCCCTGCTGGCTGACGCTTGAAAGCGAGCGGATACCGGGAATACCGTTGATGTTCTGTTCCAACGGTTCGGTAATCTGATTCTCGATAACATCGGCATTTGCACCGGGATAGGAACAGGAAACCGAAATGATAGGATTATCTACCGACGGATATTCACGGACGCCGAGATAGCTGTATCCGATGAATCCGAAGAGAAGGATAATGAGGGTTAATACCGTCGATAATACCGGCCGGCGTATACTTAATTCGGATATATTCATAAGGCGGCAGGTTTAATCGATGTTATCAAGAGTTACTGGTAATCCTGTACGGAGTTGCAAGGTTCCCGAAGTGATGATTGTATCGCCTACTTGCAATCCCCGCAATACTTGCACTTCTGCTTCGGTACGGATACCGGTCAATATTTCCACTGGTTGCGCTTTTCCGTCTTTATAAAGATATATTTTATCTTTACCCATTTCCGGTACGATCGCTTCCGAAGGTACTGCAATGGCATTCGGAATCTCTTCTTTTTTCAGATGGACACTGACGTATCGGCCAGGGAGTATGCTCCCGTTGCTGTTCGGATAAAGTGCGCGTACGGTAAGGGTGTGCATATCACTGATTTTAGACTCTGTGGCATATACTTTAGCCGGGAATCCGTCCAGTTTTCCTTCCAGGTTGAAAATCAGGTTCGCTCCTCTTTTCACTTCTCCGGCATAGCGTTCCGGAACGGAAAATTCTACTTTCAAAGGGGAAATTTTTGTGAGTTTTGCTACAATGGTGCTGGGAGAGGCATATGCACCGACACTGACCTGGCGCAAACCTATCACTCCGTCAAACGGTGCACGGAGTTCCGTCAGTGCGATATTGGCTTTTACGATATCTATGTCGGCATTCAGGGTAGCCAGTTCTGTTTTTACCTGTTCGTAAGCCTCTTTACTTACGGCGTCTCTTTCAAGAAGTGCATTCTGACGAAATACGCGGTCTTCCGCCAGTTTCAGTTGGGAAACGAGACGTTGAAGTTGGGCTTGCAACTGTCGGTCGTTGACTTTGGCCAGTAACTGTCCTTTCTGAACGGTACTACCTTCGTCAAAGTTTATTTCTACAATCTTTCCGGATGTTTCGAATGAAAGGTCTACCTCTTCATCCGGCAGCAGGCTACCGCTAATCCGGATTTCATCAGTAAGCAGTTGCGGTTTGATAATCCGTGCATTTACATTTAGAATTCTCTTGTTCCCTTTCTGAGCTTTGGATACTTTATCGGCAGCAGCCAATTCTTCATTTTGTTTAGGCATTTGAGAGTAGATGCCACCTCCTATTAATCCGGCACCTACAAGAATAATAATACCCCATTTAATTCTCTTGTCCATGTATGTTTTATGTTATATAGGTACATGTGGCAGTGCACCTGTTAAATATAGCAATTGATAATCTTGTAGGTTAGACAGGAGTATGGCAGGAAAGTTTAATATGTGTAGCGTGAAAAAGAGTTAATAAATTAATAGGCTGCTCGGTATTTTCCTTCCTCTTTATCTTCGAGCATATTGAGGTAGGAGGTATAGCGTGATTCGCTGATATAGTGCTGCTCTACGGCTTGTCTTACTGCACAACCAGGCTCTTGACGATGGGTGCAGTTGTTGTATTTACAGTCGGCAGAAAATTTGAATATTTCGGGGAAGTAATGTCCGATTTCTTCTTCTTCCATGTTGAATGTTCCGAACCCTTTGATGCCCGGAGTATCGATGATATACCCTCCTCCTTCAACGGGAAACATTTCGGAGAAAGTGGTGGTATGCATTCCTTTGTTGTGATAAGTAGATATTTCTGCCGTTTTGACTTCTTGTCCCGGAAGTATGGCATTGATAAGTGTGGATTTTCCTACTCCCGAATGTCCGGAGAAGAGCGTAATCCGTCCTTTTAATTCTTTTTGAATGGCATCGATTCCTTGTTTGCTTTTAGCGGAAATCTTAAAGCAGGGATAGCCGATATGGGTATAAAGGTTAATGAGACTGTCTAAATAATGAAGTTCATCTTCATCATATGCATCGACTTTATTGAATACCAGTTTGACAGGTATACGATAAGCTTCCGCCGAAGCTAAAAAACGATCGATAAAGATGGTGGATGTTTCGGGGTAATTGATTGTCACCACCAGCATGCATTGGTCAAGGTTGGCGGCGAGAATATGTGATTGCTTGGAAAGATTCGAAGACCGGCGGATGATATAATTCTTTCTATCTTCTATTTCGTTAATGAATGCAGTACCTTCCTGGTTCAGTATAATTTGCACCCGGTCGCCTACTGCCACAGGATTTGTGCTCCGTATTCCTTTCAGACGGAAATTCCCCTTTATCTTACACTCGATAAATTGTCCGTCATCTGTCCTGACTTGATACCAGCTTCCTGTATTCTTTATAACTAATCCACGCATATTTTATTTAGTTGAAAGTTGAGAGTTGAAAGTTGAGAATTCTTAGATAGTTGAGAGTTACCCGTCACTTAAAAGTGGAAAATTACTTATGCAATCACGCTGAATAGTAACTTTCAACTTTCAACTCTCAACTTTCAACTAAATTTACACTGTCATTATCTCCTTATCCTTTTCAGCCAGCATGTCGTCGATCTGCTTGATATACTTATCATGGATCTTTTGCAGTTTGGCTTCGGCATTCTTTTGTTCATCTTCTGCAAGACCTTCTTTAACTGCTTTTTTCAGTGTATCTATACCGTCACGGCGCGCATTGCGTACACTGACTTTGGCTGTTTCACCTTCGGCCTTACATTGTTTTGCCAATTGTTTACGGCGTTCTTCAGTCAACGGAGGAATACCGATGCGGATGATTTCTCCATTGTTTTCGGGCATGATACCCAAGTCGGAATCAATGATTGCCTTTTCGATAACCCGGAACATGCTTTTGTCCCACGGCTTAATCGTGATACTACGCGCATCCGGCGTAGTTACAGCTGCCACGTTACTGATTGGTACCATACTTCCGTAAGAATCCACACGGATTCCGTCCAATAGTCTCGTACTTGCTTTTCCGGCACGAATATGAGCCAATGCCTCTTCCAGGTACATGATGGCCATATCCATTTTCTCTTGTGAATCGTTGATACAAGTCTTAACGTCTATCATATCTTTTAGTTTTTATAGTTTTGCTATTTTTACTGAATATAGAACAAAAGTAGATTATTTTTTGCTTATCTGCAAATATACTGTTAATTATGCACGACTGTACCGATTTCTTTTCCTTCGATGACTTTCTTCAGATTTCCCACGGTGTCCATATCGAATACTACAATCGGCAGATTGTTTTCTTTGCACATGCACGTGGCTGTGAGGTCCATTACTTTCAGGCCGCGCTTCAACACTTCATCATAGGTGATGTCATTGAATTTTGTAGCAGTCGGGTCTTTCTCCGGATCGGCCGTATAAATGCCATCCACCCGTGTGCCTTTCAGCATGACGTCTGCTTCTATTTCGATGCCACGGAGAGAAGAACCGGTATCAGTAGTAAAGAAGGGGTTTCCGGTTCCGGCAGACATGATTACGATTTCTCCGGCTTCCATATATTCAATGGCTTTCCACTTGCTGTAGAATTCGCCTATCGGTTCCATACGGATAGCTGTCAGTACACGGGCTTTCACACCGGCTGCCACCAATGCCGAACTAAGGGCAAGGCTGTTCATTACGGTAGCTAACATCCCCATCTGGTCTCCTTTTACGCGGTCGTATCCTTTACCTGCACCGGTCAATCCACGAAAGAAGTTACCACCGCCGATTACGATTCCTATCTGCACTCCTTGTTCATGAATTTCTTTGATTTGGGCTGCATACTCTGCCAGTCTTTTCTCGTCGATACCGCTTTTCTTTTCTCCCATTAAGCTTTCACCACTGAGCTTTAATAGGATTCTCTTGTATTTTGTCATAAGATATATATTATTTAGTTTGTGCAAATATAAGGAATATAAATGAATATCATATTGTTTGGCTTACAGGATGTGAGAAATATGTAATCGGGGACTGTTTGTAATTTACGGAAAAGAGGGGTTGTCTGCCCGGCTTCGGATTGAGATAATTGTAATAGCATTTGGGACAATGCTGCAAAGCGGTATAAGGGATATTGCCTTTCTTTGGAGGTCAAAAAAATAATTATTATGAAGAATAGTATTAAATTGCTTTTAACGGGAGTGGTTTCTGCATTATGTGCAGGGATTCTCCGAGCCCAGGACAGTTGGCAGTCGCAACTCTTAAAGGTGGCCGGTGACGGAGCACTGACTTATATTCAAAATGCCGACGGATTTGTTTTGCCTGATTTCAGTCAGGCTGGATATAGGAATGGAGAACCGGTACCGATAATAGATATGCCGGACCGGACGGAAACGATCAGTCCGCTGCCGGATGTTGCTGCGGATAATACGGCGCACATTCAGGCTGCCATCAATAAGGTAAGTGCTCGTACTAATATTACTACGGAAAAAGTGATGCCGGGTGATTATAGTTTCAGTGTGGCAGATGCGGGTGCCTACAAAGTGGGGTATCTTATTTGCGTGAAGTATCCCACGACGACGGCTTGGCTGGAGGCTGTGTGGCATGGTGGGAACTCCAAACGGAATACGGATGAATCGATGAAGTGGAAAACGAGTGATGTAGACATGTCTTATCACCGATATATCAAGAAGATAGAAGGGAATGTCGTTACATTGGATGCGCCGTTGTACTACACGCTCGATAAGACTTATGCACAAGCCTATATAAGATAAATAATATTACGACTATCCGTCATAATATCGGTATCGAGAATTTACACATCTCTTTCGAGCGTACTCCAGCCAGTTCGAAAGCGAACGTCGATCAGAATTGTATCTATATGAGTTCATTGGAGAATAGCTGGGTGAAAGGGGGGGCTATGACCGGGTTTATCCATGCCGGTATCTAATATACAGAATGAAGGTAGGGCAACTTACTCCACAAAGGTCTATGCAAAATAGAGATCTGTATAAAAAAAGTAGAATCTAAACGGACTTTCTAAGTAGTGGGAAAGATATTCAGGATTTTTCTTGAAAGGAAAGCCTGTATGATTCCGCGTAGAAAAAGGTAGATGAGAAAGGCCATCCATAAGGCGTGATTTCCCATCAGGCTATGGAAGGAATAATAAGTGGCAAAAAAGCAGGTGGAAGCTATAAACATAGAAACAAGCATTTGCCGGGTAGCTGTGGCGCCGATAAAGATACCGTCCCAAAGAAAAGCGGAAAATCCGGCAAGAGGAATAGCAAGCACCCAATAAAAATAATTTTCTGCTTCGTTGATAACATCGACTTCATTGGTGAGTAATCCGAGAAAGGATCTACCGCCAATAGCGTAAAGCAGGGTAAAACATAGAGAAAGTCCGATGCCCCAGCCAAACAGTTGCCGGACAGTCTGATGAAGGGCTGTCCGGTTACGGGCACCGATATACTTACCGGCCAGAGCTTCGCCGGCATAGGCAAAACCGTCCATAATATAAGAGAAAAGGGTGAATAGTTGCATTAACAAAGTGTTCACGGCAAGTACGGTCTCACCTTGTGCGGCTCCGGCAGATGTGAAAAACATCGTGACGATTACCAGACAAAGGGTACGGAAGAAAATATCACGGTTCACCGAAAAGAAACGGGACATAGCCTGCTTTTGCCAAATGCCTTTTATGGCAATACGTTTACGTAGCGGTTTGTAATGGCGCATCCATAATAGGAGAGCCATCAGGAATCCGGCGTATTGGGCCATGAGTGTGCCTAAGGCGACTCCTTCTACTTTCATATTCAGTAGGTAGACAAAGCTGAGGCTGGCTATTATATTCACGATATTCTGTGTGATCGCGATATACATGGGAAAACGTGAATTCTGCATCCCGATAAACCATCCTGCAAAACCATAAAGTCCGAGTACGGCAGGGGCACCCCAGATACAGATACGAAAATAGAGAGTTGCCAGATTCTCTACTTCACGGGTAGTAGTGATAAGGGTAAAAGCTGTTTTTTGTATGGGATATTGGAGTAGTAGCAGGCAAAGCGCAATCAGCAATCCTATGCCGACAGATCGTAACAATAAGCGGGTAACTTCGTCCAAATTGCGTTGCCCGTAGGCTTGCGAGGTCATTCCGCTTGTTCCCATACGCAGAAAACCGAAAATCCAATAAATAATATTGAATAACATGCCTCCTATGGCAATTGCTCCGATATAGGCGGCGGAACCTAAATGACCTACGATCGTGACGTCGATCAGCCCCAGCAGAGGGACTGTTATATTCGAAATAATAGAGGGTATTGCTATCTCGAGGATGCGTTTGTTTCCGGTGTTGATCGATCTCTTTTTATCCATTTGAAGGCAAAGTTATATTAAAAAATATATATCATGAAATTTAACTGAACAATAACGCTATTTAAATAGTTCGTAATAAACAAATGAGAATAAAAATCATTATCTTTGCAGAGCGCTTAACTAAATAAATATTAATGAGATGAAAACCTTAACTTTGCTATTTACTTTTTTAATTTCTTTTCCGTTGGCACTTTCGGCTCAGTCCGCCGAAGATGTACTGCAGAAGGTTTCGGTGGCCATGACTGCCGAACAGTGGGAGCAAGCGGTCAGTTTGTTCCGCCAGGCTATTCAGTTGAATGCTGATAAGTCGGAGATGTTTTATTGGACAAGCGTTGATAAGGCTAGCAGTGTGGGTACTAAAATGGCTCAGGAACTTGCTTTTCATTACAAAACTATGCGGAATTATGACAAAGCCTACCTCTTCTGTAAAGAAGTGCTTCAAAAGAATCCTAATGACGTGAAGTGGCTTGCTGCCTGCGCGGAAACAGAAGTGTGTCGTGGAAAAGAAAAAGATGCCTTGCTGACCTATCAGAAGGTACTTTCGCTGGATGTAAATCATTTGGCCGCTAATATATTTGTCGGAAACTATTATTATCTGATGGCAGAGCAGGAAAAGCAGCAACTGATGCGTGATTATAAAAAGATCAGTTCGCCTACCCGGATGCAGTATGCCCGTTATAAAGACGGATTAAGTAAACTTATGACAGATGGCTACGGTAAGGCGAAAGAATATTTACAGAATGTGATCCGACAGTTTCCCTCTGCAGAGGTAATGAAAACGCTGGAGAAGATAAAAAAGATGGAAGCGGAAATGAAATAGCTGCTTAAGGTATTTGAAAAGGCAGACTGATTGTGTTTTTGTGCAATGCGAAGTTTTAATGAAGTATGTATTGTACCTCTTTAAATAGATAATTTCGTATAGTTCCTGTTTGGTCCTCAAGGATAAACCGTCCGTCTGGTTCTACTCGTAACAAGCGGGCCATAAAATCTCCGTTAGCATCGGTGTACCGATGAAAACCTTCCTTGCGAAAAAGGGAGCAGGCATAGCGGTCGGCAATAAGAGATTGGATATCGGCTTTTCCGGTTGCCAGCAAATTATAGTAAGTTTTTATCCGTTTCATCACGGAAGCGAGTATCTGGGGACAGTCATACGACTGACCGTTGATTTGTTTCAGAGATACGGGATTGGGAGCGTCACTACAGAACGTTTCCTGATTGACGTTGATCCCGATCCCTGTGATGCTGCGGCTGATATGTACACCTGTCAGATCGTTTTCAATGAGCATGCCGCAAATTTTCTTGTCTTTCCAATATATATCGTTCGGCCATTTGATAGAAATGTTCGAAACATATCTTTCCAATTCTTCTTTAATGGCCAATGATATGATTTGCGATAGCAGGAATTGTCTGCGGGCTTTCAGAAAAGTGGGATAGAGGACAAAGCTGAACATCAGGTTTTGTCCGGCTTCCGATTCCCAACTGTTGCCGCGTTGACCTCTGCCCGAAGTTTGGAAATCGGCGGTTATGGTAGTCAGCTCTTCTACACATTGTTTGTTACAGAGCTCATTCAGGTATTTATTGGTCGAATCTGTCTCTTCCAAATGAATCAAAGGGACAGGGAATGTTTTAGGGAAGTGCATCATATTCGGCGCGTAATTTCTTTGTGAATTTTTTTATGACTTCTTCATATGAGTGATCTATTAACTGCTCTATCAGACGATCGTCTGCATCCAGGTCAAAGCAGACTTTATTCCAGTATTTCTTATTGAAGTGATAGGCACCCTCTATGGCGGTATAACGTTCACGCAGTTCAAGGGCATACTCAGGATCACATTTTAAGGCGATGGTATTGGCGCTTTCCAGATCGATAAGAGCAAACATTTTGCCCATTACTTTTATTACGAGTGACACGTCATCGAATGGAAGACATTCAATCGTTCCTTTTTTGTTTAAACAGTATTCTCTGGCTCTTTCTACATTCATGTCTTTTTAAAATAAGGGTGGATAAAAAGCTTCTTTTATATGCTCTATTTTAAAATTGCCGGTCCGGCCTATGGCTGTGATGATATCAAAGCGTACCGGTGCGTCAATTTGGAAAAGTTTGATATAGGTATCTGCGGCTCTCACTGTGTTTTTTATCTTTTGGTGGGTTACTGCATCTTCCGGTTGCATGACATCATTGCTATTTCGTGTTTTGACCTCTACAACGATCAATTCATTATCCTTAGCTGCCACAATATCCAATTCGAGATGACCCTTTCGCCAGTTTCGGTGTCGGATCACATAACCACGGGCTTCCAGATAAGCTACCGCAGCAGTTTCTCCGGCTTTTCCTAATTCGTTGTGCTCGGCCATATTTTTTGAGTAGTCAGTAGTTAGAATTTAGTAGCAGGCAGCTGGGACTTAGTGGCTAATAACCATAATTTAGCTGTCGGAATGCAAAAATACTCTTTTTTATTCTTTGTTTTTACAGAAGGAAAAGTAATTTTGCAAAATATATGAAAAGGAGAGGGAAAAAGTGTCTGAGAATGCACGACGAAGTTACAAAGCGTGAACGGAGGATGAGCATTTTATTAAGCGAAGACGAGCAGATGATTGTAGATCGTTATTTGGAAAAGTATAAGATCACAAATAAATCACGTTGGCTTCGCGAGACGATTCTTATGTTTATTCATAAGAATATGGAAGAAGATTATCCCACCCTTTTTGGTGAGCACGATATGAGACGCTGATAATGTAATGATATGCTGGATGATACTTATTTTATGAAGCAAGCGCTTGTTGAAGCGCAGAAAGCGGCTGATAGGGGAGAAGTTCCCGTAGGTGCTGTGGTCGTATGTAAGGAGCGTATTATCGGGCGTGCCCACAATCTGACGGAAACACTGAATGATGTGACTGCCCATGCCGAGATGCAAGCCATCACTGCTGCCGCTAATGTTCTTGGTGGAAAATATCTGAATGAATGTACGCTCTATGTAACTGTGGAACCCTGCGTAATGTGTGCCGGGGCTATAGCTTGGGCACAAACTGGAAGATTAGTATTTGGAGCGGAAGACGAGAAGCGTGGATATCAACGGTATGCCGCTCAGGCATTGCACCCCAAAACGATCGTTGTCAAAGGGGTGCTTGCGGAAGAGTGTGCTGCATTGATGAAAGCCTTTTTTGCAGCGAAAAGATGAATAATTATTAATTAATTTCTTCAAAGTCAACGTATTCTCCTTCGTCTTTCGTGAAGATCTTCTTATGCTTTCGGGGGTGGATGTTCTCTTCCGTATTGCATACTTCCTCTTCTTCCTCTCTTCTTTGAGAACTTTGCTGTTGTCTCCTCTCACCGGATGTTGCATAAGTGTGCGGAGTTGGTCGTGAACGTCGTCCGAAGCCGAAAATAGCTCGTAGGATGCCGCCTATGACTGAGACGCCGATAATAAAGATAGCTATGATAAAAATGAATATTAATCCTAAGATATGCATGGGCTATTAGTTTTATACGTTGTTTGAAACTGATAGTACAACAAACGTGCCAAAAGGATTGTTTATTTATTTTTTCTTGTAAAAAGTGAAAGTATAATATACCATACGATTACTGCTGCAAATCCGCTAATGCCTAATAAAATAAGTAGTGGAATACATATGATCAGAAAGATGAAACTGACTTTGTTGTCTTTCCAGGATAAATTTTTAAATTTTAATGAGAACATTGGAATCTCCGACACCAATAGCCATGAAAAAAGCATTACCAATATCAAAATGTAGACGGGATGACAAGCCGGAGTTATGAGAAAATCATGGGCTCCTACTATCAATGATCCCCAAAACAGTGCATTGGCAGGTACCGGAAGACCGATAAAAGAAGTAGTTTGACGAGTGTCATTATTGAATTTAGCTAATCGCAGGCCTGAAAACACTGCAATAAGAAAAGCTGCATATGGCATATAAGGAGCTATGAATTCGATATTTGCAGGATAGTGCATCTCTTTAAATAGGGAGAAGATGATAAATGCAGGTGCTGCGCCAAAACTGATGTCGTCAGCCAATGAATCCAAATCTTTACCGATTGGGGAATGAGCATTCAGTAAGCGTGCCAGCATGCCATCGAAAAAGTCAAAAACCGCACTTAGTATAATAAAAATAAAAGCCAATTCGTAGCGTGCTTCAAAAGCCATGACACAAGCAATGCAACCGGAAAAAAGATTTAGGCAGGTTACTGTGTTGGGGATATATTTAGTGAAAATGTTTGCCATTGTGACAGTTTTTATTTCAGTTTGGCGATAACCGTTTGATTACCGGTTGTTAATTGTCCCATTGTAACACATATCTCTGTACCCAATGGAAGGTATACATCCACACGCGAACCGAATTTGATGAATCCCATGTGCTCGTCGATGTAACACTCTTCGCCTACTTCGGCATAAGTGACGATGCGGCGTGCCATTGCTCCGGCAATCTGACGTGTCAGAATCTCCACACCTTCCGGGGTTTCGATGACTACTGTAGAGCGCTCGTTTTCTGTGCTGGCTTTGGGCAACCAGGCTTTCATGAATTTACCATTGTGGTGGGATACCTTTTTCACTGTCCCGTCTACCGGATACCAATTGGCATGTACGTTCAGGATGCTCATAAAGATAGATACCATAATACGACGGTCGTGAAAATATTCGTGTTCGTCCACTTCCTCGATAACTACAATCTTGCCATCAGCGGGTGCTACGACTATCTTTTCCGTTTCTTCTCCGAAAAGACGCTTCGGACAACGGAAGAAGTTAACCATCAATCCGTAAACGATGATACTGGTCAGAACCACCAGATAAAAAGGCAGTTTACATTCTATTCCATAGTAAAGGGCGACATTGATAAGTAGTAGTAACAGCAAGCTGCCCCATAATATGTGTGTGCCTTCACGGTGAATACGTATCTTTTTTAATTTCTTAAGTCGACCCATGTGCGCTAATGAATGATAATTGTCTGCAAAAATATACTTAATTTGAAAATCCAGCAAGTAAATAGCGATAGAAATACACATGTTGATAACTTTTTGGGCATTATTTTTGTTAGTAACCTTATAGATTGTACTTTTATGGCTCAAAATAATCAACCTATCAATATGCAGGATTTCGTTCATTTACATGTCCATACCCAGTATTCGCTTCTGGATGGCCAGGCCAGTGTCAGTGCGCTGGTTGATAAAGCGATGAAGAACGGGATGAAGGGAATTGCGGTTACCGATCACGGAAATATGTTCGGTATCAAGGAATTCACGAACTATGTCAATAAGAAAAACAGTGGGCCGAAAGGCGAGATAAAGGACCAGAAGAAACGTCTGGCTGCTATTGAAGCCGGAAAAGTGGAGTGCGAAGACAAGGAGGCGGAAATAGCCGCTTGTAAGGCTAAAATAGCGGAAGCGGAAGCGAAATTATTCAAGCCCATCATAGGTTGTGAGATGTATGTAGCCCGCCGTACGTTGGATAAGAAAGAAGGGAAACCCGACCAAAGTGGCTATCACTTGATTGTTCTTGCCAAAAATGAGAAAGGATACCATAATCTTATAAAGTTAGTGTCTAAGGCTTGGACGAAAGGATATTATATGCGTCCGCGTACAGATCGCAACGAATTGGAAAAGTATCACGAAGGCCTGATTGTGTGTTCGGCTTGTTTGGGAGGGGAAGTACCCAAGAAAATAACTCAGGGATTGCTGGATGAAGCAGAGGAAGCCATTCAGTGGTATAAAAATCTGTTCGGAGAAGATTATTATCTGGAACTTCAGCGTCATAAGGCTACTGTGCCCCGCGCGAACCACGAGGCATATCCTTTGCAGGTAAATGTGAATAAGCACCTTATTGAATATTCAAAAAAATATAATGTAAAGCTGATCTGTTCGAACGACGTTCATTTCGTGAATGAAGAGCATGCTGAGGCGCATGATCGTCTTATCTGCCTAAGTACGGGCAAGGATTTGGACGATCCGAAACGTATGCTTTATACCAAACAGGAATGGATGAAGACTCGTGAGGAGATGAACGAACTCTTTGCTGATGTTCCGGAAGCATTGAGCAATACACTCGAAATTCTTGATAAAGTAGAGTACTACTCCATCGACCATGCGCCCATTATGCCTACTTTTGCTATTCCCGAAGATTTCGGAACGGAAGAAGAATACCGCAAAAAGTATACGGAGAAAGATCTTTTCGACGAATTTACACAAGATGAGAATGGAAACGTAGTGTTGAGCGAAGAGGCGGCAAACGATAAGATAAAGCGTTTGGGTGGTTATGATAAATTATATCGTATCAAGCTCGAAGCGGATTATCTGAAAAAGCTGACCTTTGACGGTGCGAAGAAATTTTATGGAGACCCTTTGAGTCCGGAAGTAAAGGAACGGCTTGTTTTTGAATTGCATATCATGAAGACGATGGGTTTTCCGGGATACTTCCTGATTGTGCAGGACTTTATCGCTGCAGGCCGGAACATGGGTGTTTCCATCGGGCCGGGACGTGGATCGGCAGCAGGATCGGCTGTTGCATATTGTTTGCAGATTACGAAAATCGACCCGATTCAGTATGACTTGCTGTTTGAGCGTTTCCTGAACCCGGATCGTATTTCATTGCCTGATATCGATATTGACTTTGATGATGACGGACGCGGTGAAGTGCTTCGTTGGGTAACAGAAAAATATGGTCATGAGAAGGTGGCTCATATTATTACATATGGTACGATGGCAACGAAATTGGCTATCAAGGATGTGGCGCGTGTACAGAAACTGCCTCTTTCTGAATCGGACAGACTGGCGAAATTGGTGCCTGATAAAATACCTGATAAAAAGCTGAATTTGCGGAATGCCATCGATTATGTGCCGGAGTTGCAGGCGGCTGAGGCTTCGCCTGATCCGTTGGTGCGTGATACATTGAAATATGCTTTGATGCTCGAAGGTAATGTGCGTGGTACAGGTGTACATGCCTGTGGTACCATTATCTGCCGGGATGATATAACCGACTGGGTGCCGGTAAGTACGGCCGATGATAAGGAAACAGGCGAAAAGATGCTTGTTACCCAGTATGAGGGATCGGTTATTGAAGATACGGGATTGATTAAGATGGACTTTTTGGGATTGAAAACTTTGTCCATCATTAAGGAAGCGGTTGAAAATATTCGGTTGAGTAAAGGAGAAAAGCTGGATATCGATACGATTTCCATTAAAGACCCGGCTACTTACAAGCTCTATAGTGACGGGCGTACGGTCGGTACGTTCCAGTTTGAGTCTGCCGGCATGCAAAAATACCTGAGGGAGTTGCAACCTACGACTTTTGAAGACTTGATTGCCATGAATGCTCTTTATCGTCCGGGACCGATGGATTACATTCCCGATTTCATCGATCGTAAACACGGACGCAAACCGATCGAGTATGATATTCCCATAATGGAGAAATATCTGAAAGATACATACGGTATTACTGTATATCAGGAACAGGTGATGCTCCTGTCCCGTTTGTTGGCCGATTTTACCCGTGGAGAGTCGGATGCTCTGCGTAAGGCGATGGGTAAGAAATTGCGTGATAAGCTGGACCACATGAAACCAAAGTTCATTGAAGGTGGTCGGAAGAATGGGCACGATCCGAAAGTATTGGAAAAAATATGGACTGACTGGGAGAAGTTTGCTTCGTATGCGTTTAATAAATCGCATGCTACTTGTTATTCATGGGTGGCTTATCAGACAGCTTATCTGAAAGCAAATTATCCGTCGGAGTATATGGCTGCCGTTATGAGTCGAAGCTTGTCGAACATTACCGATATCACGAAGCTGATGGATGAATGTAAGGCAATGGGTATTCAGGTATTGGGGCCGGATGTGAATGAAAGTAACTTGAAGTTTACGGTAAACAAGCATGGTGACATTCGCTTTGGCCTTGGTGCTGTAAAAGGAGTAGGAGAGGCTGCAGTACAGAGTATCATGGACGAACGGCGGGCAAATGGTCCGTATAAGGGTATCTTTGATTTTGTACAGCGGGTCAACTTGAATGCTTGTAATAAGAAGAATATGGAATGCCTTGCGTTGTCGGGTGGTTTTGATAGTTTTCCGGAGTTGAAACGTGAACAGTTTTTTGCTGTCAATTCGAAAGGAGAAGTTTTCCTTGAAACACTGATGCGTTATGGTAACCGTTACCAAGCCGACAAGGCGGCTGCAGTTAATTCGTTGTTTGGCGGAGAAAATGTGATCGATATTGCAACACCGGAGATTCTGCCGGCTGAGCGTTGGGGAGATTTGGAACGTCTGAATAAAGAGAGGGAACTGGTAGGTATCTATCTGTCGGCTCATCCGTTGGACGAATATGCCATTGTGCTCGATCATGTTTGCAATACGCATATGGCCGAACTTGAAGATAAGACTGCTTTGGCCGGTAGGGAGATTACGATGGGAGGTATTGTGACCAGTGTGCGCAGAGGAATCAGCAAGAACGGTAATCCTTACGGCATTGCCAAGATAGAAGATTATTCCGGCTCGGCAGAACTTCCTTTCTTCGGAAACGATTGGGTTACCTTCCAGGGTTATCTGGGTGAAGGTACTTTCTTGTTTATAAAGGCGCGTTGCCAGCCTAAGCAATGGCGTCCGGAAGAATTGGATGTCAAGATCACCTCGATGGAGTTGCTTCCCGATGTAAAAGAGAAATTAGTGGAGAAGATTACAATTCTGATTCCTTTGTCTGCTTTGAACTCTGCTCTTGTGGCGGAACTGTCTTCATTGACCAAAGATCATCCGGGAAATACCGAGCTTTATTTTAAGGTAACCGATAAGGATGAAAAGATGGTGGTCGATCTGATATCCCGCCCGGTAAAATTGTCGGTAGGGAGAGAATTGATCTCTTATTTAAAGGAACGTCCCGAACTTGAGTTTCGGATAAATTGATTATATTTGCAACGTAGCACGGAGGGTATATGAAACTTCCGGGCTGCTTAATTCTAACTATTAACTTTTAAAATTATGGCTTTAGAAATTACAGACAGCAACTATAAGGAGATCCTCACAGAAGGAAAGCCGGTTGTTGTTGACTTTTGGGCCCCTTGGTGCGGGCCTTGTAAGATGGTAGGTCCTATCATCGAGGAATTGGCAACGGAGTTTGAAGGACAGGTTATCATCGGTAAATGCGATGTAGATGAAAATAGCGATATGGCTGCCGAATATGGTATCCGTAATATTCCGACTGTTCTTTTTTTTAAGAACGGAGAGATTGTAGATAAGCAGGTAGGTGCGGTTGGCAAACCTGTATTTGTGGAAAAAGTGAAGAACTTATTATAATTTATAAGCTTTCAACTTAATAACATTGAACTATGGGACTGGAAGACGATTTTTTACTTGCTGATGCCGATGATGAAAAAACCATCGAGTATATCAAAAACTATTTGCCGCAGGAACTGAAGGAAAAGTTCACTGATGATGAACTTTACTATTTCTTGGATTTGATTGACGAGTATTACTCTGAAAGTGGTATCTTGGATGCCCAACCTGATGAAGAAGGTTATGTCAACATTGACTTGGAGCAAGTGGTGGACTATATTGTTAAGGAGGCCAAGAAAGATGAAATGGGAGAGTTTGATCCCGAAGAGATTCTTTTTGTGGTACAGGGAGAAATGGAATATGGAAACTCTCTGGGGCAAGTAGAATAACTCGTTTCCGGAATTCCTGTTGTAGCTAAGTAGTTAAGTAGTCAAGTAGTGAGTAGTTAAGTAGTCAAGTAGAAATGATTTGCTTAATGTATTTCTCTTACTTACCTACTTATCTACTTACCACTTAACTACTCACTACTTGACTACTTAACTACTCACTACTTGACTACTTAACTACTCACTACTTGACTACTTAACTACTCACTACTTGACTACTTAACTA
>OGPT01000874.1_pt1 | contig 30394 bp, 20 predicted proteins | sample 1552951 | NCBI WGS metagenome assembly OGPT01 (sample SAMEA2580224, study PRJEB22360) | human gut metagenome | biome: human gut; feature: human-associated habitat; material: faeces | place: Denmark | collected 2008/2010
TTCAGCCACATTGACTGAGCGTCCCTCAAGGATCGACCGGCACACCGCACATTCATTGCACGGGCTTCCATCCACAGGATGCTCACAGTTGACGGCACGCGCCATGATCTTTGCAATCGTGGTTTTTCCTGTTCCTCTCGTGCCGCAGAACAGATAAGCATGACCTACGCGGTCTGAAATAATCTGATTTTTTAAAGTCCGTACAATGTGCTCCTGCCCTCTTACATCTTCAAATCGGGCAGGACGCCATTTGCGGTATAATGCTGTATATGCCATTTACAATTAATCTCCAAATGAAATTCCCATGAGCTTTGCTTCCTGAACCATCTCATCATCCGGCTGGATCATTTTAAGCTTTCCTGCAACATCTGCTAACGGAATCTTTGCGATATGATTGTTCTTCATACCTACCAGGTAGCCAAACTCTCCGTCTAAGATCATCTTGCCTGCTGCTGCGCCAAGTCTTGTTGAAAGGACACGGTCATAAGGGCACGGACTTCCACCTCTTTGCATATGACCTGGAACTGCTACACGCACCTCCTGTCCAGTCAGCTCAGAAATCTTTGCACCAATCTCGTAAGAGATAGATGGATACTGACGCGTTGCAATATATTTCTTATATTCTTTCTTTGAAAGTGCAGCCTGCTCCTTGGAGATTGCACCCTCAGCAACAGCAATGATTGAGAAACGCTTTCCTTCCTTAGCACGCTTATTTACAGCTGCTGCCACCTTATTGATATCATACGGAATCTCTGGAACAAGAATGATATCTGCTCCGCCTGCAATACCTGCATGAAGCGTAAGCCATCCTACCTTATGACCCATTATCTCCACGATAAAAACACGTCCGTGTGAAGCTGCAGTTGTATGGATACAGTCAATAGTCTGTGTAGCCAGATTGATAGCACTCTGAAAACCAAAGGTAACATCAGTTCCCCACAGATCGTTGTCAATTGTTTTTGGAAGTCCGATGACGTTAAGTCCTTCCTGACGAAGAAGATTTGTCGTCTTCTGGCTGCCATTTCCGCCTAATACTACGAGACAGTCAAGCTTTAGCTTCTTGTAGGTATTCTTCATTGCCTCTACCTTATCAAGACCATTCTCATCCGGGACACGCATCAGCTTAAATGGCTGTCTGCTCGTACCCAAAATCGTACCGCCATTTGTCAGAATTCCTGAAAAGTCCTTTGATTTCATAATACGGTAATCCTCATAGATCAGTCCGCGATAACCTTCGATGAAACCAATGATTTCAACATCCTTTCTCTGATTATATAGCGTCTTTGCAACACCTCTCATGGTTGCATTCAAGCTCTGACAATCTCCGCCGCTGGTTAACATTCCAACTCTCATCGTATCTTCCTCCTTATAATTTAGGATTTCAGCTATATCAATGGCAAAACTAACCCATCGTAGTTTTTATTATACAAAAAAAGAGCTGTCGATGCAACAGACAACTCCTAAAAAACTCTTTTTCTTTTGATATATCATTTTTTTGCGCATCCCGGCTTCGAATGCCACCCCCAGACGTTACCTCTGCAGCCTGCTCGGCTCAGGCACCCTCACGGCACACAAGAGATTCTGCTTAATGCTGCTTCGTTCCCGACCTGACATGGTTCACAGAGTCTTGTTGCGTAAGACCCAAACTTCAACGCCACTTACAAAGGGCAGCTCCACAAGTGAAACACCCTCAGCCGGGATATGACCCCTACTATAGCGGATTGAAGGTACAAGGCACCGCTACCGCCCCGGCTGCGCATCCATAATTGTATCGGATATTTCTTCGTTTGTCAAGGGGCGTTTCTTCTTTTTTACCCTGATACGTTTAAAAAACTCTGACAATATCTGCGAGCATTCCTGTTCTAAAACACCTTTTGTGATCGGAATCTGATGATTAAACTGCTGCATATCAAGCAAATTTATAATGGAACCAGCACACCCTGCCTTTGCATTCATTGCACCTATAACCACACGATCAAGACGTGCCTGCACGGCTGCTCCGGCACACATCTGGCATGGCTCAAGCGTCACGTACATCGTACATCCCTCCAGACGCCAGTCACCAAGCTTTTTCGATGCTTTTTTCATAGCTGCAAGCTCTGCATGACCAAGCACTGAGCTTTCTATGTTTCTTCTGTTATAGCCTCTGGCAATGACTTTTCCATCACAAACGATAACACAGCCAATTGGAACTTCATCAATAGCTGCTGCCTTTTTGGCCTGTGTAAGTGCCTGACGCATAAATTTTCGGTCTTCCTTTTCTCTAAGCCTTGCCTGTTCTTCCAAAAGCTGCTCGTTCTCTGTTGCCATTGTTTTCCCTTTCTTCTGTTTTTGATGTGTTTTTAACCAAATGCAGGATTCACCGTTTTTTGTTGATCTGCAACTGTCATCTTTGCTTCCTTTTTTTCACCCTGATCATCTGCCGGAAATACAATCGGCACACACCAGTAGCCAAAGTCTCCTGCTGACGCTTTTTTTGATTTAACGGAGCGAAAACAATAAAAGCCAAACATCTGCGCCATCAGTTCCTCACTCTTTTCATAATTGCCAGGCACCCAAAGCTCATAACGTCCTTGTGTCACTTTTGCAAATACAATATAGCGGTACTTCACAAAACTGTACATCAAAAATCCATTATTGCTTAACATCCAATTTGGACGAGGAAGACGGCCAATATCTGCTGGCATTACCTTTAAACAAACTACTGTATCACCCGGAAGCGTCTCAATATGCTGATACGCTGTACTTAACTGTGCCCAAACAGCATCTGCCTTGTCTTGTCCCTGTTCTATTTTGTTTGTTTCTTTGCTATCAGTCTCACAGCAAACTTCCATCGTTTGAAGTTCTTCCTGAGGCTGATTTTCCAAAACCTGTTCATCTTCAGACTGTGCTGTTTGTTTTGCTCGATCCTTATCAAACAGTGAGAGTCCAAAATACTGGTCATCCCAGACAGTTGCATAAGCGTTTGAAAACGGCTTCTGTCTGCCTGCTACAATTCCGCTAAGCTGCTCAAATTTAATCTTGCTTCCTGCAAGATAAACGCCGTTATTGATGTACTGGAGCTGTCCTTTTCCATTTTTTACAACCATACGGCCAAGCGGCACACAATCGCAGCCATCCTTTGTATGATAAAAGCCAAATACATGCAAAATTTCAGCCTGCTCATTATTTTTTACAGACAGGAAAATACGCTGTACATCTCCTCTGATTTCTATCTTTGCAAACCCGCAGTTTTCCTTTTTTTGATCACCCTCATACTCAAAAAGATATGAGAGGAAGCGCTGATACTGTGCCATATTGATACCTTCCTTTCCTTATATGTATTCTAAATAAGTACATATGAAAGAAAGGCATCGTTTAGAACAATTTAATTCGCGCTTTTTGACAATGCATCAGAAAGTGCTGCAAACTGCTCAAGTGTCAGCGTTTCTCCACGCACGTTTGCTGCTAAACCAATGCTTTCAAGCACAGCTGCAAGCTCTTCCTTTGATTTGTTTAAACCGCCTACGTTATATAGGCCATTTACTAGTGTTTTTCTTCTCTGATTAAAGGATGCTCGTATAATGTCAAACATCAGCTTTTCATTTTTTACTGCCACTGGTTTTTTATGACTTGTCAGACGGATAACAGCGCTTCCAACATTTGGTCTTGGCATAAAACAGTTTGGCGGAACATTTGCCACGATATATGGTTCTGCATAAAACTGTACAGCAAGAGACAATGCACCATAATCCTTTCCGCCAGGAAGTGCCTGCATACGCTGTGCGACCTCCTTTTGTACCATAACAGTCACACTCTCCATAGGTACATGACTCTCAAATAATCCCATTAAAATTGGTGTAGTAATATAATACGGAAGATTTGCAACTACCTTGATGCGTTTTCCCTCGCACTTTTCTTCCACGAGCTTGTTAATATCAAGCTTAAGAACATCATTATGAATAACCGTAACATTATCATATGCAGACAGCGTGTCCTGTAAAATCGGAATCAGATTGTCATCGATTTCAACTGCAAATACATGTTTTGCAGATTCGCACAGATATTGGGTCAGTGTTCCAATTCCCGGTCCAATCTCAAGTACATAATCCTCTGGTGTGATCTCTGCTGCACGCACAATCTTATCAAGCACATGCGTATCAATCAGAAAGTTCTGACCAAATTTCTTTGCAAAATGAAACTGGTATTTCTGTAATACCTCTATTGTATTCTTTGGATTTCCTAATTCAGCCACGGTTTTCCTCCAATCGGTACAGTCTTTTGGCATTTGCAAGCGTTGTCGTAATAACAATTTCCTCAGACACCTGCTTGATCTGTGCCAGTTGCTTTACTACTTCTTTTAAATACATTGAATTATTACGTTTTCCGCGATACGGCACAGGTGCCAGATATGGACTGTCTGTCTCAAGTACAATCGAAGAAAGCGGAATTTCTGATGCCACCTCCTTAATTACCCTGGCATTCTTAAAGGTAAGCACACCTCCTATTCCAATGAAAAATCCCATTGAAATATACTCCTTTGCCATAGGCGCTGCATAAGAATAGCAATGAATTACGCCAGTATTTCCTGCCTTAGCAGCCTCCCTCATTATATCCATAGTGTCCTTTGCTGCTTCTCTGCTGTGTATAATAACCGGCAGATCAACCTCTCTTGCAAGTGCAAGCTGGCGTTCAAACCATTTCTTCTGAACTTCTCTCGGTGAGTTGTCCCAATAATAATCAAGTCCGATCTCACCAATTGCCACTACCTTTTTTTCCTGTGCAAGGCTTCGCAGCGTTTCAATATCTTCCTCTGTCATATCAGCTGTGCTGTCTGGATGAACACCAACGGCAGCATATATCTGCGGCCACTTTTTTGAAAGTGCAACCGCACTTTTTGAGGATTTCACAGACGCACCAACGTCCGTGATACAACAAATGCCGGAGGAGAAAATCTCCCCCAGCAATGTATCGCGATCCTCATCAAATGCATCATCATCATAATGCGCATGAGTATCAAAAATCATTCTATATTCCTCTCTGTTACAATCCGAAAAATTTATTCGATTGTCTCTGCAATCTCTGCTGCTGGTGCTTCCTGCACATCAGCTGCTGGTGTATCTGGCTGAGCCGGTGTATCTGGCTGGGTCGGTGTATTTGGCTCTGTCGGCACTGTATCTGGCTGGGCCGGTGTATCTGGCTGAGCCGGTGTATCTGGCTCTGTCGGCACTGTATCTGGCTGCGCTGGTGTATCTGGCTCTGTTGGCTGCGTTGGTGCCGGCTTTGGCTCTGTTGGCTGCGTTGGTGCCGGCTTTGGCTGTGTCGGCTGCGTCGGTGCCGGTGACGTAGATGGCTGTGTTTGTACTGCTGTTGTAGTTGTCGTTGTCTCCTCTGCAGTAGTTGCCTTTGTTTTTTCTTCAGTCGTTTTTTCTTCTGTTGTTTCAACCTCAGTACTTGTTTCTGCCTCAGAAGAAGTTTCCTCTTTTGTACTTGTCTCTTCCTCTGTAGAAGTCTCTTCCTCTGTTGTCTCCTGCGCAGTACTTGTCTGCTCCTCAGTTGTCTGAACAATTGTCTGTGGAAGCTTCTTTTTATCCTGCTTTGTTGCAGTAAGCATCTTTGCTGTCGCAATGCCCACAACCACAATACCAGCAAGACAAATTAAAATCATTCCTCCAAGGATTTTATTTGCAATCGACTTTTTCTTTACCGGCTTCTCATCTGATTGGTCTGAAAAATAAGCTTCATTATTTTCATTATCATACGGACCACTTTCCGCCTCATATCCATCATCATACTGTTCTTCCTCGTAAGAACCATCATCGTACTCATCATCCTGATAAGTATCATCATACTGTTCCTCCTCGTAAGAACCATCATCCTGATAATCACTATCATCGTACTCATCTGATGACAGCTCATCATACTCCTGTAAATCTCTGCGCTTAAAAACAGTGCCTACGCTAGTAGCCACCAGACTCTTGCCACAAATCGGGCATACTCTGGTTCCTTCCTCAAGCTTCGCACCACATTTTGGACATATCATCCTCTGATTCCTTTCTGATTATCCTTATTTTGTAATTTCTGCAAATTCATCAGCTTTTCACTGTTCCAGCTGATTTAATGCATTCTCCACGCGTGCATAGCATGCCTGCACACCTGGCCACATAACCTTTGCCTGCTCCATATCACCCGCTCTTAAAGCCTCTGTGATATCATAGCTTACTTCAAACAACGACTTAAAACCCAGGTTTGCACAAATTCCTTTAAGTGTATGTGCCGCACGAAATGCAGTCTCAACGTCACCTGCATCCATCGCCTGTGTTAACTGACTCATGCTTGGATCCTTCTTAAACATTAATGCAAATTTTTGTATTCTTGCTTCGTTCATGAGGCGCTTGAGAACGTCTTCATAATCTCCACCCATCGCCTCATAGCACTCTTTTATTGTCATGCTCTCTCCAATCTATTTATGTAACTATAGTTTCCATTTTCATTTTGTATTCTACTCTATCATTTATAAAATTTCAACATGTTTTCGTTGCTTCCTACAAATAATTAAGTTTCAACAATTTTACTTGGATTATCTCTCATAATACGACTTGTGTAAAGTCGCCCCATATGCTTCTTCAAATATTCACAGCACTCCTCCATATGAGAGGCACGTCCCCTCAAATTGTGGGCATCGCTTGCAACATAATGAAGCATATCCTCCTGCATTAGCTTTTTACAAAAACGCTGTGCACCAAGTCCATTTCTTCCAATCACAGCATCTGCATTGACCTGCATCTCGCACCCCATTTCGATAAGATCTGCGATAAAATCAAAATCTTTTCTCAGCGCACGATAACGCTCAATATGGGCAATAATCGGATAATAACCTGCTGTCAAAAGAGCATCAGCTCGTTCTTTTATAAACGCTCTTGTACTGCTACTTGAAAACTCCGTAAGCACATAGCGTGAATTTGCAAGTGTTGGACGAAGATCTCTATCTAATGTCTCTACCATCTCCATATTGGCATGAAACTCACATCCCAAATACAGACGGATATTCCTATTTCTTGTTTCATCAACAAGCGTATCATACGCGCTCCAAATATCCTCCATATCAGGTTCAAACATTTCTTTTCGAAAATGCGGTGTCAAAATAATTGTCTCAACACCAGCGTCTATTTCCTTTTCAATCATTGAAAGGGCCATGTCCATATCCTTCGCTCCATCGTCCACCCCTGGCAGAATATGGCAGTGAATATCGTACAAATCTCTCATAAATCACTTTCCTTATCTATTGCTTTCCCTTACATTTCAACGTTATTCTAGCATTTGTTAAGTGCCCTTGTCAACCGCTGAAAATTAGAAGAAATCATTCTTATAAAAGGGTCGGAATAAGGTGATAAATGTGCCAAAAGTGATTGTTTTTTGCACATGACTTTTGTATAATAATGCTGCAATTTGAGACTGGCAAAAATCGGCAGGCCAAATAATAAAAATAAATGAATGGAGGTTTCATTATGTTAGTAAACACAAAAGCAAGAGTCGGTGTATTTTCTATCGCATTAGGCGCATACCTTCCGCAGTTCCCATCATTAGTACCGGAGTTCGAGTCACAGTATGCAGCATTCAAAAAAACTCTTCCAGATACCGTAGAGGTTATTGACGGCGGAATGGTTACCACAAAGGAGCAGGCTATGGAAGCCGGAGATAAGTTCCGTGCAGCAGATGTTGATCTGGTATTTCTCCAGATGCTGACCTACGCTACCTCCTACAACATGCTTCCGGCAATCCGTGATCTTGATGTTCCGGTTGTTTTAGTAAATGTTCAGAAGTTAAAGGCATTAGATTATGAGCATACCGATATCGCATCCTGGCTCGGTGAAGGCTATGCATGCGGCGCTGTAGGTGAGGCAGTTGCAGACCTTGAAAGAGCTGGAAAACGACATGCTGTTATCACTGGTGTTGTTGAGGGCGGTGATCCTGGTGTTCAGGCAGAAATCGAAGACTGGTGTAAAGCAGCTCAGGTAAGAAGAAGATTCCGTGACACAAACATTGCACAGATTGGAAGACCATATCCTGGTATGATGGATCTTTACATTGATGAGACAAATCTGTATAACAGAATGTTCTTATACACAAAGCAGTTCGACTGGGAAAAAATGTGGGCTATCGCAGATGATATTACTGACGAGGATGCGATCCGCGCAAAGGCTCAGGATATTCTGGATACCTTCGAGATTGAGGGCGGCGGCACCATCGAGAAGGTTTGGGATATGGCAAAATATGTTGTTGCTTTTGAGAAATGGGTTAAGGATGAGCACCTTGGACTGATCGCATCTCACTATGACGGATTTGCACAGGGAAAGGCCGGTGTTCTTGACAGTATGCTTATTCCTGCATTCTCTATGTTAATCAAGCAGGGAACTGCATGTGCCGTAGAGGGTGACATGAAGGTTGCCATGGCAATGAGTATCTTAAAAACAATTTCTGGAACAGGACAGCTTTCTGAAATGTACTCCATCGACTTTAACGATGACATCTGTATCATTGGTCACTCTGGAAGCGGCGATGCTGATATCTCTGCAAAGAAGCCAACCATGAAGATCGTTAAGGTATTCCACGGAAAGACAGGCGGCGGCTATCTGACACAGTTCTATCCACATACTGGTCCTGTTACCTACCTGGCAATCACACAAGATGCTGATGGTCACTTCAAGTTTGTTGTAGCAGAAGGTGTAAACGAGGACGGACCGATCCTTTCCTTTGGTGATACTAACATGAGAACACGCTTCACCTGCGGTGCAAGAGAATTTGTAAATCGTTGGAGCGAAGCTGGCCCAACTCATCATATGGCAGCAGCAACTGGAAGACATATTGATACCATCTTGAAGGTAGCAAAGATCTTAAATGTTCCTGTTGAAATTGTAACTAGATAATTACAATTCAAAAATTTACACTTGCATTTTTTGCAATACAAGAATATAATGAAACCCGTAACGGGGAGCTTGCCATTTTGCAGGCTGAGAGTAGACGAAATGCGTCTTGACCCATAACCTGATTTGGATAATGCCAACGTAGGGATATACTATACGTGTTTTTCTTGTACAAAAAAAAACATGCGGATATGTCTTTTACAGGCATATCCGCATTTTTGGTATAGTGGAATTTTTTCTGCTATTCCTTATAAAAAGGAGCGAGAATATGCTGAAAGAATGTTTCGACAACGTAAGAAAATCAGTACCGCTTGTACACAACATCACAAACTATGTGACTGTCAATGATGTAGCCAATATCATTTTGGCATGCGGTGCAAGCCCAATCATGTCCGATGAACCAGATGATGTTACGGACATTACCTCCATATGCAGCAGCTTAAACATCAACATTGGTACGCTGCATAAATCCAGCATTGAAGCAATGTATCTAGCTGGAAAAAGAGCAAACGAACTTGGTCATCCTATCCTTTTAGATCCAGTAGGTGCCGGTGCTTCTGCACTTCGCACAAATACTGCCGTTGATCTTATGGAACAATTGCAGCTGACTGTAATCCGCGGAAACATCTCCGAAATCAAGACACTTGCCAATGGAAATGGCACAACAAAGGGTGTTGACGCTGATGTTACTGATAAAGTCACAGATGATACCTTGGATGAGGCTATTCTATTTGTTAAAAAATTCGCTGCGCAAAGCAAAGCAATTATCGCTGTTACCGGTGCTATTGATCTTGTCAGCGATGGTACACGCTGCTACGTGATTAGAAATGGCCGTCCAGAGATGGGACAGATTACTGGAACTGGCTGTCAGCTTTCTGGTCTTATGACCGCCTTTGTCGCTGCTAATCCATCTAATCAGCTTGACGCCGCTGCTGCTGCTGTCTGCGCAATGGGTCTTGCAGGTGAGATCGGCTACAGCCACATGAAAGACGGCGATGGCAACTCAACTTACAGAAACCGCATTATTGATGCTATTTACAACATGGACGGTGATTCATTAGAGAAGGGAGCTAAATATGAAGTGCGCTGATAAAGACCTTCTTTTATATGCTGTCACTGATCGCTACTGGCTTGGCGAGCGAACTCTTCACGATGTCGTTAAGGAAAGTCTTGACGGCGGCGTTACATTTGTACAGCTTCGCGAAAAGCATTTAGACCAGGCTCATTTTCTTGAGGAAGCAAAAGATTTAAAGATGCTTTGCAAAGCATACAATGTTCCTTTTGTGATTAATGACAACGTTGATATAGCACTTGAAATGGATGCTGACGGCGTGCATGTCGGACAAAGCGATATGGAAGCTGGCGATGTGCGTGCCAAGCTTGGTCCTGACAAAATTATCGGCGTGTCAGCGCAGACTGTTGAACAGGCAGTTCTGGCAGAAAAACGCGGAGCTGATTATCTTGGTGTTGGCGCTGTTTTTCCTACCAGTTCCAAGGATGATGCAACAGAGGTTTCCTATGAGACATTAAAAGCTATCTGTCAGGCAGTCTCCATTCCCGTCATTGCAATCGGCGGCATTACAAAAGACAATGTGGCAGAATTATCTGGCAGCGGCATCTGCGGAATTGCCGTTATCAGTGCCATTTATAGTCAAAAAAATATAAAGGATGCAGCTGCGAACCTTAAAATGGCAGTTAAAAAAATAATCGATTAACACCATTATGCGGTCTGTTGGGGGCACCACCTCAGATCGCACTACAAAACGTTAATGAAAAGGAGAATTTTATTATGAAAACAGCATTAACGATCGCAGGAAGTGACTCCTGCGGAGGCGCCGGCATTCAGGCAGATATCAAAACAATGATGGCAAATGGCGTATACGCTATGAGCGCCATCACTGCTTTGACTGCACAAAATACAACCGGCGTGACTTCTATTTTAAATGCAGATTCTAAATTTTTAGGAGAAGAGCTTGACGCAGTTTTTACTGACATTTATCCAGATGCTGTAAAAATTGGCATGGTTTCAGAAAGTGATCTGATCCGCATAATTGCATCAAAGCTTCGCCAATACAATGCCAAAAACATTGTTGTAGATCCTGTTATGGTGGCTACAAGCGGCGCAAAGCTTATCAGCGACGATGCCATTGATACGCTAAAGCAGGAATTATTTTCACTTGCTGATGTGCTTACGCCAAATATTCCAGAGGCCGAGGTTCTGACTGGACGAACTATCTCTAATGCCGAGGAAATGATTGATGCAGCAAAGATGATTTCAGAAACATACAACTGCGCAGTATTATGCAAGGGTGGGCACACCATAAATGATGCCAACGATCTTTTATATGTAAACAATACTTATCGCTGGTTTTACGGAAAGCGTATTAAAAATCCTAATACACATGGCACTGGATGCACATTGTCCTCCGCAATCGCATCAAATCTTGCAAAGGGATTTGATCTCGAGACATCTGTATGCCGCGCAAAGGACTATATCTCTGGCGCATTATCTGCAATGCTTGACCTTGGAAAAGGAAGCGGTCCTATGGATCACGGCTTTGCAATCGATAATATTTACACAAAGGAGGCTGACATCTAATTATGGAAAAGAAAACTTCTCTGTTTGAAAATGGTTTAATCTGGTTTGGTGCCGGTGTTTCGATTGCAGAAATTCTGACAGGTACCTACTTCGCTCCTCTTGGCATGGCAAAGGGTCTCGCTGCAATTTTAATTGGTCATGTAATTGGATGTATTTTATTATTTTTATCAGGCGTTATTGGCGGAACACTTAGAAAAAGTGCAATGGAAACAGTAAAAGACAGTTTCGGCATTCATGGTGGTCAGCTATTCGCAATTTTAAATGTACTTCAGCTTGCCGGATGGACTGCAATTATGATTTATGACGGTGCACTGGCTGCACAGGGAATTTTCCAAGCTGGTCAATGGATCTGGTGTCTTTTGATTGGTGTTTTAATTATTGTCTGGATCCTGATTGGAATCACCAATCTTGGAAAATTCAATACAGTCGCAATGGCTGCCCTCTTTATTCTGACACTTATTTTAGCAAAAGTAATTTTCTTTAACGGATCTGCCTCTGTAGTTCAAGATGAAGCAATGTCATTTGGCGCTGCTGTAGAGCTTGCTGTCGCAATGCCTCTTTCATGGCTTCCGCTTATCAGTGACTACACACGCGAAGCAAAACAGCCAGTTAAAGCAACTGCTGTCAGCGCGATTGTATATGGTATCGTAAGCTGCTTTATGTATCTGATCGGTATGGGTGCTTCTATTTTTACTGGTGAGAGCGACATTGCTCAGATTATGGTAAAAGCCGGACTTGGCGCTGCCGGTCTTCTGATTGTTGTATTTTCTACTGTAACAACAACATTTCTTGATGCCTACTCCGCAGGTATTTCAAGTGAATCTATTGTATCTGGAATAAAGGGAAATTATGTAGCTATTGCCATAACTATTATTGGAACTATCGCGGCTATTGTATACCCGATGGATGATATCACTAATTTCCTCTATCTGATCGGATCTGTTTTTGCTCCGATGATCGCTATTCAGATTGCAGACTTCTACATTTTAAAGAAAAAATCTGCTGATAAGCTGTTTCAATGGCGCAATCTGTTTATATGGCTGATTGGTTTTATCCTGTACCGTATTCTTATGCGTATAGATATCGTGTGCGGAAATACACTGCCTGATATGCTGATTACAATCGCACTTTGTCTTATTGCTGCAAAAATAGTAAAAGAAAAAAATTAAAATTTTAGGGAGGCAATTATGAATCGAAATTATAATGCACTCATTTTAAAATCAGTTAAAATCACTGCCGGCGCAATTTTAGCCATTCTTTTTGCCTCCTTTCTAAACTTAAAGTACAGCGCTACAGCTGGCATTATCACAATTTTAAGCATTCAAAATACAAAAAAGGAAACCATACAGACTGCACTTGCAAGAGGCGAAGCCTTTTGCTGTGCACTGTTAGTTTCCTTTTTATGTTATAATTTTTTCGGCTATACAACGGCAGCTTTTGGCATCTATCTATTAATATTCACAACACTTTGCCTCGCAATGAAGTGGTCATCAGCAATCGCCATGGATTCTGTTCTCATTACACATTTTTTAGCTGAAAAAACAATGAATATTCCAATGATTGCAAATGAGATCAGTCTGTTTTTAATCGGTGCTGGAATTGGAGTCATTCTTAATCTTAGTCTTCGTCCAAAGGAAAATGCATGGAAAGATAAAATGGCAGAGGCAGATGAGTCCATTCGTGCCATTATCCAAAGAATGGCAGAACGCATCAGAACACTAGATCGTACAAACTACGATGGTTCCTGCTTTCTTTTGCTTGACAAACAGCTAGGTAACGCAAAAAGCCTTGCACTCACAAACATGGATAATACACTTGGCACACCGTCCTGCGCCGAACTTGACTATGTACAAATGCGCGAATTTCAAAGTCAGGTGCTTCGTCAAATATATAACAGCATTCAAATGATTGCATATCTTCCAGACCAAGCTCCAATCATAGCTGATTTTTTTGAAAGAATCAGTAAAGAATATGCAAAAACAAATGATGTGAAATCACTTCTTGATACACTTCATGAATTGATTCTTTCCATGAAAAATGAAAAACTCCCCACAAAACGTGAGGAGTTTGAAAGCCGAGCTGTTCTTTTCTATATTTTAAAGCAACTTGAAGAATTTCTTATTTTAAAACGAAATTTTGTCGAGCGCTGGCACTAATTTTTACCATCTTGAATCAGCCATAACCGTTTTGCTGCCGTCTTTGCTTCGCTTCTTCGGCTTACATCAAGCTTTGTCAAAATATGGCTCACATGTGTTTTAACAGTTGGAAGCTTTATATCCATAATTTGCCCAATCTGTGCATTGCTTTTGTCTGCACATATAAGACGAAGAATCTGAAGCTCTGTTGCTGTAAGTTCATTTTCCATTGACAGATGCGGCTGCAAAAAATCAGGATAAAATGATGCCTCTACTCTTACATCTTTTATCAGTCGCGCAAACCATTCATCATCATTTTTATACTCTGTCTGTTCAAGCAGTGAAAGCACTGCGGCTCCATATACACTTATAGTTCGTATAAAACCAAACTCCTGCGCCGTATCAAGCGCTGAATTTAATTTTTCCTTCCAAAGTGAATCCTTTTTTCTGTACAATGCAATCGCCTCTAGCACATTAATATGAATCCCATCTATATATCTTGAACAATCCCTACAATATGACTCCAATGGTGCGAGTGTCAAAAGTGCTGCATCTGGCATTCCGAGTGCAAGCTCTGCCATCGCCTGTGTAAGATATTGATAACGCTTTAAAACATTTAAATGAAGCGGATCTTTTGGTGCCTTCTCCCGATACCACACCTGTACACGCTCGAGATCATCCATATGAAGCCAAATACGGCAGAGTACTGCATCTATATTATGGAAGAAACGCGTATGACCATTTTCCTCAAAACGCTCTCGAATCATCTGTACTGTCCGAAGCGCATCCTCTGCACGTCCTAACGCAATCTGGCTGCGCGCCAATAAACCAACAATTGCAAACTCAATATCCGGCGTTCCCTTTTTTTGTACCTCTCCAAGCTGAGAAACAAGCAAAAGAATACGCCCAGAAATATCCTCGCCCTTTTCAAATTTACTCTCTGCAATTGCACAGTCTGCCAGACCTACTCCGTCCTTTCCCAAAACAGCCTCTACTGGAATGCGCATTGTCTGATAAAGAAGATCATCTATTTTGCTCCACGGTGAAAAATCCTTACCTCCATTCATAATACTTGGAAGCGTGCTTGTCACTGAAAATGGCGGAAGTTTCACTTCTCTATTAGTAATCAATCTAAATACAGATGGAATAATCTGAATCATTTTGTCAGTTTTTCTCTGAGGAAGTGAAATATCCAGCCATGCAATTCGACTTTTGATCTGACGAAGCACAGCATCCTGCTTTTTACACTTTGCTGCAAATTGTTCCAGCTCATGATACCAGCGCTCCGAATTCTCATAATCTGTATTCAGAGCGCATAGCATACTCATTCCCTGCATCAGTGACGGTGATTCTAAGATTTCTGACTCCGGCAAACTGCGGTAATATTTTTCCATCTCACTATAATGTCCCATTCCAGGATGACGCTCTCCGTTTCGAATCAAAATTTCCGACACCTTTGAGTGATCTTTTCCTCTGCTGTAACAATCAAGCGCCTTTTCATAATCTCCATTTAACTCATAATACATGCCGCCTCTCACAAGCACTGCATTTTTCTTTTGCGAACTATATTTGCGCTCAAGCTCCCATAAAAGGAAATCACGAAATTGCGGCCAAAAACGAAATTTATGGATTCCATCATAAAGAAGCATTGTTGTGTTTTTCTGAATCCAGTCTAACAGTTCGCCCGTATTCGGATCACCGCTGACCATTCTCGCCAGCTCATAATCAAAATTATCAAATGACGCCAATTCAAGCAGGAGACGGCGTATTGGCAAATCAAAGCGATGGTAAATTGCTGCCTCAAAATAAAGAAACACCTCATGATATACTTCCTTTATAATGTCTGAATTATATACACGCTGACCATCTGCATGATTGATACATTGAAGTGTAGCAGCAACACCTAAAGGATATCCTATTGACTCTTTAAGCATTTCATTAATTTCACTATCTGTCAGCTTAATATTATATTTAAAAAGCATCTGCCGAATATCATCTCTGTCAAACAAAAAATCACGTACACCAATAACTATCATATCACCAGTATACTGAAATGCCCTAAACACACCTGGCGCAACACCACGCGACAGCAGCACAAATTTTTTCTGCGGATTATCACGAATTAATTCATTTAATTTTTGTAAATCCTCATTCTCCTGAAATTGCTGAAGATCATCAATCATCACAATGTCGCGATTTAATTTGATCTCTGGCAGTATTCCATCTGTCTCCAAGCCACTTATTAATTCAATTTTTTTTCCGCGCAGAAGTTCAAAAGCCACCGTGGTTTTTCCAAATCCACATGGTGCACCAAAGTACAAAATGCGTCCATGATCCATAAACTCATCAAATTTAGTTTTTATTGTCTTTTTTATAATCACATATCTATCCACAGAATCCTCCTCTCTTTTTAGTTAATAGTTACGGTTTTTATAGCCAACTTTAATTTAAATTATATCGTTTTTATAAAAAAAGTAAATCATCCTAAAGTATTAAAAATGACAAAAAGGCTGATCCACTTTCGCGAATCAGCCTCCTGGGTGTGTGTCAAATATGGGAAACCAGCGTAATTAATCTGCAAGCTCAGTAGAAATTTCCTCGGAAGGCTCCTCATAAGATGCAATGCTGGTGTAGTACAGCGAAGCAACATTTTTCACAACATCGCGAAGTGATACAAAGCTTTCAGGTGATGTAAACTCAGCAAATTCTCCATCAGTAATGGAAGCAATACCAAGCTGAACACCAATTGCATCCTCACCTTCTGCCGTTGCTGAAAGATCAAGCAGTACTGCAGATACGCCATCTGCGGAATCAATAGAAAGTGTACCCTCAAAAGCAGCATACTCTAATGCTGATGAAAGAAGCTCAGCAAATGAAATATCAGAAGACTCATCTGATCCCATAGAAAACTCTTCCTCAACACCAGCAAGTAACGCATCTACCAGTTCAGAAACAAGTGCAACACTATCTTCCTCTGAAAGCTCAGGATCAGCTTCTCTAAATCCCTCTGCTGCTGCCAGTATGTAATCAGAAACAAATTCAAGTCCTTCTATGTCTTCTTCTGCGGATTCACCATCTGTTCCTTCTACAGATGCCATTGCCTCATCAATACTCTGAGCGATTGTAAGAAGAGTATCATTGTTGATTGCGATCTGGACACCAGTATCAGTTTCAACAGTCTCTAAATCTGCCAGATTATCAGTAATTGCTGTCAAAATTGTATCAAGCTGACCATCATCTGATGCTGTCGGAGCAGGTATTTCAATCCAAGACTCTGTAATTCCTACCATAGAAAGCAGCTCAGTCATACTGTCATCTGCTGTAAGCTCACTATATATGTTTACAATCTCTTCTACATTTAAATAAACATCCTCACCACATACACGAAGCACATCATCAAAACCATAAACAACAGGTTCTTCTGTGCCCATCATTGATGCTGGGAGAGTAACTGATACAGAAAAAGAGCTGTCTCCACTTTCATTATAAACAGCTGTGATATCAGCACTCAGCGTTTCTCCATCCTGTGTAAGAGAAAATGAAATCATATCGCCATAAGTTACAGGTGTCTGTGCTGCCTCGTCTGCAAAGATTACACCTGCCGGGCTCATCGCAAGGATACCACTCATCATCGCTGCTAACGTTCTTCTCATCTTCATAAAGAAATCCTCCAATCAAATTAACTAGTACTAGTTATTTTTTGTTTTTACTGTACTTTTCATTATAGAGAACTTCTAAAAAATGTAAATCATACCAAAGTATGATATCACATTTTTTCCAAAAACGCATATTGACTCATATACAATTCCTTATAATAGCCATCCTTTGCCATCAGCTCATCATGCGTACCCTTCTCCAAGATATTTCCCTGGTCAATATACATGATACAGCTTGAGCTTTTAATAGTTGACAGACGATGGGCAATGATAAAGGAAGTTCTGCCCTTTAATAATTCCTGAAGACCCTGCTGTAAAAGTAACTCTGTCTCTGTATCTATGCTTGATGTTGCCTCATCGAGAATCAAAATCTTAGGATCGGCAAGCAGCGCTCTCGCGAAGGAAATAAGCTGTCTTTGTCCTGCCGACAGACGACTTCCGCGCTCATTTACCTGAGTCTGGTAGCCATTTTCCATACTCATAATAAAGTCATGCGCACAAACTGTCTTCGCTGCTCTTATTACATCTTCATCGCTTGCTTCCCTGTTTCCATAGCGGATGTTATCCATTATTGTTCCTGAGAAAATAAAGCTGTCCTGCATCATAACGCCCATCTGTTTTCTCAGTGATTTGATCGTCACACTGTTAATATCAATTCCATCAATTAAAATCTTTCCAGAATCGATATTGTAGAAGCGGCTGATCAGATTTACAATTGTTGATTTTCCTGCTCCTGTCGGACCTACGATTGCAAAACTGTCTCCTACGTTTGCCTTAAAATTTACATCATTTAAGATACGTACACCTGGCTCATAAGAAAATACAACATGAGAAAACTCTACCTCACCCTTAATCGGCGGCATTTCCACGGCGCCAGGAGCGTCCTTTACATTAACTGGCTCATCAATAGTCTCAAAAATACGCTCCAGATATGAGATTGCTGTCAAGAGTGAATTATAAAAGGAAGCCAGAGTATTGATCGGATTCCAGAACTGGCTGATATAAATTGTCAATGCCGTCAGAGCACCGACACTAATTATATCATTTCCACCCATAATCCAGTGAATACCAACCCAATATACAGCTGCCGTCGCAAGGATTGATATAAACTGAACAGTCGGTCCAATCATAAAGTTATACTTGATAACGCTCATCCATGCCTTTCGATAGCTTCCGCTTAAATTATTGAATATGCCAAGATTCTTATCTTCTCTTACAAATGCCTGTGTAACACGCACACCATTGATGCTCTCTGCAATATAGGCATTCAAATTTGACTGCTTATTGCTTGCAAGCTGCCATCCGCGGCGCTGCTTTTTCTTTACAAAAAGCACGATTGCAAGAAGAATAGGAAGACCGCACATACAAATTAAAGTAAGCGGTACGCTATAATAAAACATAAAACCTAAGATAAAAAACAGTGAGCAGCAGTCTGTTATTGTATTTACAATACCATTTGACAGAAGATCACTTATGTTGTTTACATAGTTGACAATACGCACCTGAATCTTTCCATGCGGACGGCTGTCATAATAAGAAAATGGCAGCTCCTCCAGATGAATAAACAATTCTCTTCTTAACTCATGAATTATGCCCTGACCAATCTGAGATGTCCACTTAATCTTTATGCGAAGAATATAAGCTGTTGCCAGAATTATCAAAGCTGCAAGTGCCGCCATCAAAAGGATTCCCTTTTTGTCATGATTTGGAATGTAAATATCCATTACGCGCTGCATCAGCACAGGAATAACCATGCCAAGTGCAGATGAAAATAACATCAGCATTATTGTCATAATCAGCTTTTTTCTATAACGGCCTACATAACTAAATAATCGCTTAATCTGCTTCATGTCAAATTTAGTTTCGAGTGTCTCATCCACGTCATATTTATTTCGTGCCATTATGCCTCACCCCTTCCCTTTTCTGCGCGAACCTTCTTAAAGCGGTCAAACTCACCATATTGATGATGAAATACAGTTGAATAATAGCCCTTTTTAGCAAGCAGCTGTTCATGTGTTCCTCTCTCGACAAGGCGGCCATTATCAAGTACAAGAATCTGATCTGCATGTATAATAGAAGATATACGATGAGCAATGATAAATACAGTGCGCTCATCCGAGATTTTCTTTAATTCATTCTGAATCATGCTCTCCGTTTCCATATCAATTGCAGAGGTTGTATCATCAAGAATAATTATTGACGGATCCTTTAAAATTGCGCGTGCAAGCGAAATTCGCTGTTTCTGTCCGCCTGACAGACCAACGCCGCGCTCACCAATAATTGTATCATATCCTTCTGGCATCTCCCTGATAAATTCGTCAGCATTTGCAATCTTTGCAGCTGCCTGCACCTGCTCAAACGTACAGTCTGGATTTCCATAAGCGATATTTCCCTCAATTGTATCTGAGAACAAAAAGACATCCTGCATCGCAATTCCGATATTTCCGCGAAGCGTCTGGAGATTCAAATTTCTAACATCAATATCATCAACAAGCACGCGTCCCTGATTAACATCATAAAAACGGCAAATCAAATTGATAAGTGATGACTTTCCAGAACCAGTCGCACCGATGATACCAACAGTCTGGCCTGGCTCTACATGAAAGCTGATATCCTTTAACACAGTATCATCATTTGTATAATAATTTACATGATCAAAGGTAACACTGCCCTTTAGCTTTCTTTTTTCTACAACATGCTCTGGCTGCTTGATATCTGGCTCAGTTGTATAAACCTTATAGATTTTTTCAATTGCGGTAAGAAAGCGCTGCAAATCATTGATGATCCATCCTGCCTGACGAAGCGGACTGTTAAGCATCCATAAATAACCGTTAACAGTTACCATGTTTCCTATAGTCATCTCTCCGTCAATTACCATAAAACCACCCATGATCATAAGGATAATAGTCAGACACTGAGAAAGAATCTCAAACATCGGAATATATTTCATCCAGATCGATGCGGCATTTAACTGTGCATCACGATATCCATCATTCTCGCGGTCGAACTTTTCAAGCTCATAATCTTCCTTTGCAAATGCCTTTACAACACGGTTTCCTGCGATTGTCTCCTGTGCAAATGCATTCAAACTAGAGAAACAGTCACGCACCCTGTCAAAGGCCGGCTTAATATGACGTCTCTGGCTCAGTGTCACTGCCAATGTAAACGGAAGTACAATCAGCATACAAAGTGCCATTTTAACATTAACAGAAAAGATCATCACAAGTGCCATCAAAAATACAAGGATATTCTCAAAGCTAAAATAGATAACATGAGAAACCATGTGACGCACTGCATCCATATCTCCTGTCTGTCTGGACATAAGGTCTCCTGTGCGGTTTTTGTTGAAGAAGTTAAAATCTTCCTTCATCAGCTTACGATATGCTTCTTCCCTCATGTCGTAGACAAGTCCCTGACTGGATGACTCAAAACACATTAAAAATGTGAAGCGCAGCAGCGATCGAACAAGCGTCACTCCAATCATAATAAGCAGCAAAATACCAAGCTTTTCATAATGCTGCCCCTCAATAACTTCATCCACAATCATACCAGAAATCTGTGGGTTGATCAAAACAAGCAGTGCTGTGATAAACACTAAGATCAAGCCTACGATCATTCTTACGCGGTATTTTTTTAAAAAAGATAAAAACCAGCGTATGTATCCCATATTTCTCTCCTCCTTTTTGTAGTTTTTACAGTTCGCGCGTCATGCTAGCTGTCTCAGTAAACTGAGACGACAAATTTCATGCTTGCATAGAAATTTGACAGATCAGCAGGACGAAGTGGACGCCCAGTGAACTGTAACGAAACCATTACACCGAAGGGCTTTCGTAACCTGACGCGTGAACTGTAAGAAAATGGTAAGAACAAAAACTGCGGCATAGTGCTTGCGAAGAAGCAGTAAGTGTGGTAAAATTGTTGTGATTCAATTTATGATAAGATTTCAAAGGGGTACAAGCATGAATACACATACAGTTGAAGAATTGTACCGCCTGGCACAGCAGGGAAATACTGAGGCGCTCACGAGGCTTGGTATCTGCTACAAAAATGGAACCGGTACGGCTGTGGATCACAGTGCAGCAGCACAGTGTTTTTACTCAGCAGCGAATGCAGGAAATGCAGAAGCACAGTATCAGCTTGGTATCTGCTATGAGGAAGGCATTGGACTAGAGCAGGATCTGTCTGCTGCCGGATATTGGTTTCAGGAAGCGGCAAGGCGGTTTTACGAAGCTGCCCAGGTTGGAAATCCGCAGGCTCAATATGGACTGGCAAATTGCTATGCAGAGGGCCGAGGAGTGGAAAAGGATGAAGCTGCTGCTGTTTACTGGTATCAGGCATCAGCACAGCAGGACTATGCGGATGCACAGTATAATTTAGGCTATTGCTTTTTATTTGGCATCGGTGTAGAGGCAAATGAAATTATAGCACTCAAATGGTACAGCAGTGCCGCATCTCACGGTGATCCGCAGATGCAGCATAATCTGGGACTAATTTATAAAAATGGCTATGGCGGAGTAAGCAAAAACTACGGAAAAGCTGCAGAATGGTTTTTTAAAGCTGCCAGACAGGGCTATTCCGAGTCGAAAGTTGAGCTTGCACAGATTTACTTTCGGAATCCGCTGGCGGTAAAAGATATTTCCATTGCTGAGCGTCTGATGACAGAAGCGGCAGAGGAAGGAAATACACGTGCCCAGGAATATCTGGTGCATTATTATTTTGATCAGGATGCAGCAAAGTATGATTTGAAAAAAGCATGCAGATGGGCATCTGAGTGTGCAGACAGCAGTGATCCAACAGTTGCTGTCGTTCTTGGTATTAGCTTTGCTAATGGCGAGGTGGCCGAGATCGATGAGAAGCAGGCATTTGAGTGGCTGTCAAAAGCAAAGGATCAGGAGAAAAATTTAAATGGAGAGGCATGTTATTACCTTGGAAAGTTTTATGAGAAAGGTGATGTGACAGAAAAGTCACTTGATGATGCCGAATATTTTTATAAGCTGGCTGTAAGAAAGCACTTTGCAAACGGATCTGAATCGCTCGAAAGAGTCAGAAGAGAAAAAGAAGAAATCCGTAAGGCAGAGGAAGCAAAAGCCCTTCAAGAGCAAAAAGAGGCAGAGGAGCTTAAAAAGCAGGAAGAAGTAAAGCAACTTTTGAATTTAAAGCCAGAGCAGGCAGAGGGCGATGTAAAATCCGAGGAAGAAGCTTCAGAACCAGAAGAAGTAGAATCAGAGGAAGAAGCTTCAGAACCAGAAGAAGCCAAATCTGAGAAGGAATCTTTAGAAGCTACAAATACAACTGATATTGCTTTTGCTCGTTTATTACAGCAGGCAAAAGAAACTCAAAGTCGTATTCAGAAACTTCCAAAGCAGGAAACTGTAAAGGAAGAAGATCAAAAGACACAGGAAAGTGAATCTTTGCCAAAGGAAGAGACAAAAGAGACTGAAACTGTTTCTCCAGAGCCAGTTGAAGAAGATTTTGTTTCTGAGATTGAGGAAGCAGAAAGCTCCATTCAAAAAGAAATTGCTGCGGCACAAAAGTTTGAAAAGGAACTTGATGTGCTGCAAAAGAAGATGGCACAGAATGTGCAGGATCTTCAGGAAGAAAAGAATGAAGCAGAAAAAACAAAAGTTTTTGACAAAGCGGATCTTGATCAAATTCAGCAGGTAGAAGCAAATCCTTCTAGCGAAGATACTGAATCGGCAGAGGAATCAGAGCAGGAAGAAGCTGCTATTGAAACTGATGTCGAAACTGATGCTGAAATTAATAATGATATTGAAACTGATATTGCATATGATACAGAGGAATCTGAGAATGTAGACAGTGAGGAAGCTGAAACATTTTTCGAAGAAGAGGAAGAAGACGAAGATGATGAGGAGTGGGAAACCTCCGCGGATAATTTTGTTGCTTCTCTTTTAAAGACGGGTGCAAAGCTTACTAATACATCAGAACCAGTGATTCGCGAAGAGGAAGAGACACCTTCTGAGACAGTTGAATCGGAATCAGAAAATCAAAACATTGAAGATGAATCTGTAGAAACTGATTCTTCAAAAGCATTTTCAGAAGAAACAGAGTCTTCTGAAAATGAGTCTGCAGAAGCAGAGCCTTCAAAAGATGACTCTGCAGAAATAGAAGAAGAATCACTTGAAGAAAGTGAAGATGAGTCTTTAACAGATGAAGTCGCAGACTACATAGAAAATTCTGATAATTCTGATGATTCTTATGACGAAGATTCTGATGATGCAGTTGATTCTTATGACGATAATTCAGACGATGCAGCTGATTTAGAAGAAGATTCTAAAGAGGAATCTGCTAGCGATCTTGTAGAAGAATCATTGAGTGATGAGTATTCACAAGATGAATATTCAGAAGAAGATTACGCGGAAGATGATTATCAAAAAGAGGATGACAGCTTTGAAGATGAAAATGATTCTAAAACAGAGAATCAAAACGAATCCTCAGTAAAGAGCATGCCAAGGGCAACTCTTGTGGATGACTCTGTCTATGAATATGAAAAGGCCATTATCGATGATTTGAAGCAGGAAGATGTCAGTAGATATGTCGATGTGGATGAGGAAACATATGAAGAAGTAAAGAAGAAAAAGCACCACGTCGTACCGATTGTGCTTCTAGTTCTTGTTTCTTCGATTGCGCTTGCCGCAGCGATCCTTGCAGCGACAGGTCATCTTGGAGAGTTTGTAAATGCACTAAACGAGCAGTTTTCAGCTGGAAATCAGCCAGACGTAGACGAGTCTGCAAAGCTTCCAGAAAAATCTTCTGACAAAGCATTAGAAGAGAATACTGAAAAAGAGCATTCATCAGAGGTTAAGTCATCTGAAACACAAACGTCATCTGATACAGCTCCATCATCAAGTGCAGATGATAATTTAGAAAATAATAACGAAAACAATCAAACTTCCCAGAATACAGCAGCTGATACAGCTGCTGTATCTGATAGTGCAGAAATTACTTCAAGTGCAGGCAGTACAGAGCCATCTTCCTTAAAAGAAGAGAGTAGCACACAAGAAAAATCTGTGGATGAAGCAGAAACTGAATCAGAATCAGAGATAGAGTCTCAAACAGAATCTGAGTCTGAGACAGAAACAGAGTCAGATTCTGAAACAGAAACAGAAATTGAGAAAGAGTCTCAAACACAGACAGAATCTGAAACAGAGACAAAGACAGCTTCCACTGAACAAGAGAAAACAAGTCTTGAGCAGACAGAAACAAGCACACAAGATGCTGAAAATAAAACTGAATCAGAGTCAGAATCAGAGAGAGAAACTGAGACAGAATCTCAAACAGAATCTGAAGTAGAATCTGAGACAGAAACTGAGATGGAGACAGAAGCAGAATCCGAGTCTGAGGAGGATAATACAAATCCATATCATGAAGCGGCAAAAGCAAAGTATCCAACTTTTTCAAATGAAAGCTATACTCCAATTCCAGATGTTTCTTCGGGATGTATTTACGCAAAATATACCAATTTTGATGAGGCTTTTCAGACGCTCTATACTAATCAGAGTGATTTGACAGGAGCAGCACAGGTTGCACTGAATACACCGGGATTTAATATTATTGGTTATCGTGTTTATATGCTTGCTTATCAGGATGGTATTCTGAATGCGTATAGTACACAGCTTGATGGCACAGATCTGCAGCTGAGTGCAGCAAACGTTGGCACAGAAGCATATATCATGAATGGAAGCATTTTCTCAGAAAATCGTGAATATTCAATGACAGGAGATCCTGTAGGAACAGCATATCCGTATATCAAACGTTTCCTTACATTTGGTGAGGATAAGGTTTACTATTTGGATACAGATGGAGACATAACAAGAAGCGATTATCAGCATACAGCTATTCAGCGTCTTGAACTAGGCATTGATGATGGCAATGATGTGGCTTGGGCACAGGTTATGGGACCGTATCTTATTTATTATGATACAAAGACAGAGCTTATGTACAGCTGCAACTTAGATGTAGGCACGATTGTTTTGCTTGACTTTGATGGAGTCTCAGACCCATCTGGTCTTTGTGGAAATGGAAATTGGGTCTATGGTCTGTATGATGGAAAGCTTGCAAAGGTTCGTCCAAATGGAAGTGAACTTCAAACTATTTATGAGCCGGATGATTCACTAGAGCTTGTCTCAGTGGAGCATGCCATGGAAAATTATATTATTTTGACTGCAAAGAACACTGCAAATATAAAAACGAGTGCAGAAAATAATTCAGCAGATTCTAATGCAAGAATCAAAACGTATTGTTATAACCTGCAAACTGGAGAGTTGACTCAACTTTCAGCCGAATAAAAAGTTTGAGGGCAAGGGTTTTAATGCCCTTGCCCTTTTACTATATAAGCAGCAAAAAAGGAGGAACATTTGATGATTTACGACGTATTAGAATATGGTGCGAAGGCAGATGGAGTAACAAATGACGCTGCCGCTATTCAGAAAGCAATTGACGAATGCAGTGCTGCCGGTGGCGGCCAGGTTGTGCTTAGAAGCGGAAGAACATATTATTCAAGCTCCATTATTATAAAGCCATATGTAGATCTTCATTTAGAGAGAGGAAGCGTATTAAAGGCGCATAGCGATCTGACAACTTATTTTCATCCAAATGAAGGTCAGAAGGATAATGGTGTAAAGATTGAGGGAACACCAGTAACATTAAAGCCATCATATGCTTTTATTTATGCGAAGGATGCCGACCATATGGCAATCACAGGAGATGGCGTTATTGACGGAAATGCATTTGCATTTGTAAAGCAGGTAAGCCAGTACTACGTTACAGGCGATTTTTATCCGCGCCCGACTGTCATCTATGTAGAACATTGTAATCATATCAATTTTACAAATATTATTATCAGAAATGTTTCTTTCTGGACTTTGCACACCGCAGGCTGTGATGATGTATTGATTGACCGCATTCGCATTTTAAATGATTTGAATGTTGCAAACTCTGATGGTATTGATCCAGACCATAGCACAAATGTACGCATTATAGGCTGCCATATTGAGTGTGGTGATGATTGTATTTGTCTGAAGAGTTCTGCAGGAAACATGGAATATGGTCCGACAAAAAATGTGCTGATCAGTGATTGTACATTAATTTCCACTTCCGCAGCATTGAAGATCGGAACAGAAGGAACTGGCAATTTTGAAAATCTGACAGTAAATAATTGTATTATCAGCGGCAGTAATCGTGGAATTTCTATTCAGATTCGCGATGGCGGTCATGTAAAAAATGCAATGTTTTCAAATATCATCATCGAGACACGCCGTTTCGCAGATTGCTGGTGGGGCTGCGGTGAGCCAATCAGCATAACAACACATAATCGTGTGCCAGAGAAGCAGTCTGGCCATATTTCAGGAATTACATTCCGCAATATCACCTGCGACTCAGAGAATGGTGTATTTTTATCGGGAAGTGATGGAAACCATATTGAGGATGTGCTATTTGAGGATGTCAAGGTAAAGATTCATTCAAAGAGCAAATGGCCAAAGGGGCTGTATGATTTAAGACCAGGCTTTGGACAGAAGATTGAAGAGATTCCAAGCGCTGGCTTCTATATGAGAAGAGCAGATGGCGTGACTATACGAAATAGCCGTGTTGTTTTCGAAGGCGAAGAGCGCGCCTGCTTTGGAGAGGCAATCCATGCGCAGGATTGTGCAGATCTTGTAATTGAAGGCTTTAAAGGAGAAGCAGCAAGACCAGAGTTAGAAGCAATTGTAATTGAATAAATGCATTGTAACGTAGCAATTCGCAAGTATCAATTAGAGTAGAAAAAGAGGAAGCAGAAAAACAATGAAATTTGATAAGCTGATTGAGCTCTTAAAGGAAATGGAGACAACAATAGAAGCAGAAGAAAATCAGACACTTCTTGAAAAATTAAATCGAGAGGAAATGATCAATACGATGCAGTTTCTTCAAAGATGTGCAGCGCAGGCAGGGTATTATTATAATCTGCAGGCACCCGGCAGTGAATTTGGTACTATGAAGCTGCAGACAGCAGAAAATGATGATCCTATTGTGGCACAGGTAAAAATTTGGGATAATAAAGAGCATAAGATTCGCACTCGTTTTTCCCTTCGCCGTTTAGTGACCGAGGAGGACGGCTCATTGTCTGTGAAGTTGCCGTGCGGAAGTTATGAGGCAGAGGTGACATGCGGACCAGAGTACAGTACTGTTCTTGTGCCATTTGAAATCACAAAGGATAAAGTGACAACAATTAAGGCAAGATTGGCACGTATAGCACATTTAACTGATCATGGATGGACAGCAGGTGATCTTCATCATCATAGTATATACAGCAGTCCGGCATATGGCGGAACAGATCCTGTAATAGAGACTCCAGGTCAGGTGTGCCGTTCCATGAAGTCTCTTGGAATGCAGTTTGGTGCGCTAAGTGATCATCATAATGTACTTAACCATGAAGAATGGCAAAGACAAAATAATAACTTTACACCTATTATCTCAAAGGAAATTTCAACCTCTAATGGTCATGTGCTGCAGCTGGGCGTAGATGATGACGTGATCTATGAGATTCCAAAGGGAAAGGAACGCACAACAGAGAAACTTCGCAATGAATTTATACGCATTTGCAGTGAGATTCGAAAAAAAGATGGTCTGCCGCAGGTAAATCATCCGTTTGATGTGAGTTTTTCCACTCGCTACAACAGCGAGTTTTGGGATATGGTTGAAATTTTTGAATCAATGGAGATTTGGAATGGTGCGACTCCATTTGCAGCTGGCACAATCAATGCTAAGGCATTCAAAAAGTGGCTGTCTCTTTTAGATGAGGGAAAGCGCCTGACTGCTACAACGGGAAGTGATACACACAACATTTATGGTGACGATTATTTTGGCATGACAGAGTGGTTAGATTGGCTGATGGATATTGTGATGAAACACCCGGAGATTTATCCAGTGCATATGAATGAGAATGTTGCCTATCTGACTTGGCTGTACAATAAGGTATGGCCGCGTCTTTTATCGTGGGTGGAGCAGTCTAACACACCGTCTACAATCCATAATTATGTGTATACAAATGGAAAAAATCAGCCTCAGGAAATTCTTCAGGCTATCCGTGAGGGACATAGTTTTATAAGTAATGGTCCGCTTGTGACGGCAGAAGTAAATGGAGTTTCTTATGGTGAGAAGGCAGTACTTAAAGATAGGACAGGTACACTGTCAGTTCATGTATTTTCAAAGAAACCGATCAATCATCTGTGGATGTACACAGGTGCTGATAAGAAGGTTGAACTTTGTGCAAAGGCTGATGCAGCAGAGGGCGGCTTTATGTATGATATAGCGGCAGATGAGCTTGATTTTGGCGATGCTGCATGGGTTTTGTTTGTGGCAGATGGAGGAGAGAATAACCTTGCAATTTCAAACCCAATTCTGTTTGCTTGATGATAAATAAAAAATCTGAAAATCAGGGTTAAAATCTGACCCTGATTTTCACTAGGAGGAAACATGAGATCACTTGACTATATGAATCGTGTGGAGGCGTATGTGAATCGCTTAAACAGCGAGCGACGTACCGTGCTTGAAACGATCCAACAGGTACGTTTTTTGGATCTGATGGCAGATGAGATCAACTGCGTAGATATGACTGCAGACTGCGAAGAGGATGAGAATAAAAAATATGGTGTAGCGCCAAATCTGGATGCAGTACACACAAGGGGCTATGCTAAGAGAAGTCTTGTACTGGAGGATTGCAGCAGCTGGCCAGTTTTTTCGTGCACAGATACGTGGGGCGGTCCGGATTACCATGGGATTTTTGCTTTTTCTGTGACAATTACAGAAGAGATGAAGGGACGCATTATTGGCTTTTCGCTTGACACTGGCGCAGATGATATATGGAATACTGATAATCCACAGATTATGGTTTATGTAAATGGAGTGCTTACGTGTGCCATGGATCTTAATCATCATGAAGTAATATTAAGTGATTGTGCAGAGCCAGGAAAGATATATGATATTCGATTATATGCATATGTCAACAGTCCAGGAAAGAGCAATTTTTTATATCTTAAGGTATTTGCGAAGGAACAGGAGGCAGAGGCACTTTATTATGATATGAAGCTTCCGCTTGAGGCAGCAAAGCAAATGCGCCCAGAAGAAGAAAAAAGAAGAAAGCTTCTGGAGCTTTTAAATCAGGCAGGTGATTTATTAGATCTTCGTGTTAAGAAAAGTGATAAGTATCGTGCATCTCTTATAGCAGCAAGCGAATGGCTTAAGGAAAATTTATATGAAAAGGAATGGGAGCTTGACGGTCCAACTGTTTATGCACTTGGTCATACGCATATTGATGTGGCATGGAAATGGCCACTTCGACAAACAAGAGAAAAGGCTGTAAGAAGCTTCTCGACAGTGCTTTATTTGATGAAGCGTTATCCAAAGTATCGTTTCTTTTTGAGTCAGCCGCAGCTTTATGAGTATGTAAAAGAAGATGCACCTGAGATTTTTGAGCAGGTAAAGGAACGTGTAAAGGAAGGACGCTGGGAGGCAGACGGTGCTATGTGGCTGGAGTCTGACAGCAATTTAACTAGCGGTGAGTCACTTATTCGTCAGATTTTATATGGAAAGAAATTTTTCAATGAAGAGTTTGGCATTAAAGAGCAGGAGATATTGTGGTTGCCTGATGCATTTGGCTTTTTAGGTGCATTGCCGCAGATCATGAAGAGAAGCGGTATTCGCTACTTCCTAACAACAAAGATGGGCTGGAATGATGCCGATCAGCAGCCAGATGATACATTTCTTTGGGAAGGAATTGATGGAAGCCGCGTAACAGGCCTTTATATCACAACAAAGAATTACGAAGCATACCCGGAGCGTTTTGAAAAGCCAGTTCGCGAGGTTACATACAATGGCAGACAGAATGCCAGCCAGACAATGGGAACATGGCAGAATTACAGAAATAAAGAGTTAAATGATGCAGTTCTCACAGTTTATGGCTACGGTGATGGCGGCGGCGGTCCGACAGAAGGTATGCTTGAGGAAAGTAAGCGTTTGTCTTACGGCATCCCAGGAGTTCCTAAGGTAAAGCTGTCTGGACTAAAAGAGTACTTACAGGTACTTGATAAAAATTTACAGAATAAA
>OGPT01000893.1_pt1 | contig 29922 bp, 30 predicted proteins | sample 1552951 | NCBI WGS metagenome assembly OGPT01 (sample SAMEA2580224, study PRJEB22360) | human gut metagenome | biome: human gut; feature: human-associated habitat; material: faeces | place: Denmark | collected 2008/2010
GCGTCTGCTGAAATTTCACGAATAAAAGCATGTTTATTTTTCTGTATTTACTATCCTTTACAAGTTTTAAGCATTATTTTCATGCCTATTATTGCTTTTCCGATTGTTAATCTATATATTACTTTTACATGTTTATTTTTATTTTTTAAAAACAATTTTACTCATAATTTCTTTATTCTGCTTATTCCACTATCTCTATTTCAATTATTAAAATTATTTTTTGTTTTTATATTGGCTTTTGCTTTAAATATATCTCCATTAATTTTAATGAGAATTCCTATCGTTAGACCAATTATAATTTTACCTACATATTGTATTATTTTTGCAATATTACATCATCTGAAAAAAATTGATATCGCAAATAAGCTTTCTTGTAATTTGAATTTAGCTAGTAAAATAGTAATAAATTTATTTTCATTTTTGTGCTTGTTTTTTGTATTTATAAACAACTATTTATTAATATTGGATTTTTCCGGATCTGTCTTTGCATTCTTGTTATTGAACATGTCTTTAATTTCTATTCTGATTCTGTTAATTTTTAAAACATTAGTTTTGCATAAAACCGAATTAATATTAGATTGTGAAAAGAAATCTTATAGTTGCTTAGCTAATTCATATGATGGAATACGTTCTTTTAAACACGACTTTTCTAATATAATGCAATCTATTGGTGGATATTTAATGACGGATGATTTAGAAGGATTAAAAATTTATTATTCTAGTATTTTTAAAGACTGTGAAGAACTAAAAAAACTTTCACTTTTTAATAAAGATGTTTTAAATAGTCCTCCGGTATTATCTTTAATTACTGAAAAGTATTATAAAGCAAAGAATTTAGGAATTGATTTTAATATAGAAGTTTTTGTGGATTTAAACTCTCTAAATATGAATATTTATGAATTTACAAGAATTCTTGGTATTTTTCTAGATAATAGTATTGAAGCTGCTAATTTAAGCAAGAAAAAAACTATAAATATTATGATAGTAAAAGATGCTAGAAATCATTTTGATTCTTTAGTAATTGAAAATTCTTATGAACCAGGAGCTTTTATTGATACTAAGAAAATATTCGAAAAAAATTATTCTACAAAACCTAAAAATACTGGGTTAGGTTTATGGAAAGTTAAAAATATTTTGAAAAAATATAATAATATATCTTTAAATACTACTGTGACAGACACATCTTTTAGGCATCAGTTGAAAATTTATTATTAGCTATAAAAAGTTTTATGTATTAACTTATTTTTTAATACTTCATTATAATTAGTATTATTGAATTTATTTTAAGTAATTTTCCCAATTGGTTATAAATAAAAAAGGATAAAATACATATTATTTTGTCCTTTTTTATACTATTATTCACTTAATATTTTCCAGCTTCCTATCTCTTCTGGATAATCTTCAAATTCTAATTTTTCCTTTGTTGTTGGATGATAGAAAGATAATTTATATGCCCATAAGCATAATTGTTTGCCTTTCCCTCTTGTTCCATATTTTTGATCACCATATAAACTATGATTTCTGCTAGAAAATTGAACTCTTATCTGATGATGCCTTCCTGTATATAATTTTACTTTTACAACTGATAGATTTATTTCTTCATTGTATTTTATTACTTCATATTCTAATTTAGCTTTTTTAGCATTCTTATTTTTTGAATCAGTAACTTTACTTAAATTGTTTTTTTCGTTTTTAACAAGATAATCTTCATAAACATCTGTATCTTTTTCCATTTTTCCATCTACTATACACAAATATTCTTTTTCGAATTTCTTTTCTCTAATTTGTTCACTAAGTCTTGAAGCAGCTTTAGATGTTTTGGCAAAAACCATAACTCCACCAGTGGGTCTATCTAATCGATGAACTAGACCTAAATAAGCATCTCCTGGTTTATTATATTTTTCTATTAAATATTTTTTTATAATTGTTAGCATATCTTCATCACCAGTTTTATCTCCCTGAGATGGTATGTTTACTGGCTTTTCTACTACTATTATGTGATTATCTTCATATAATATTTTTAACTTCATTTTCTACTAATTTTCCCATCTTCCATATATTCCACATGGTAATACTAATTTTGAATTTTTCATAGGCAATCCAATCTCACCTGATGTTATTTTTCCATTATATCTTTTCATATTTAATTCTAATAAATTTGCTAAAACTTTTGAAGATATTCCTGTTGTATATGAATTAATTAAGAAAAATAACGGATCATCACTTAATACTTGTGTACATAGTTCAACTAAGTCTGCTATATTATTTTCAAATTGCCATACTTCTCCGTTTTTTCCTCTTCCATAAGATGGAGGATCCATGATTATGGCATCATATTTATTGCCTCTTCTTATTTCTCTTTGAACAAATTTTATAACATCATCTATTATAAATCTCACTGCTTTTTCACGTAATCCAGAACTTTCAACATTCTCTTTTGCCCATGTAGTCATTCCTTTTGATGAATCAACATGGCAAACTGAAGCGCCTGCTGAAAGACATGCAACAGTTGCTCCTCCTGTGTATGCAAATAAGTTTAATACTTTTATATCTCTTTTTGATTGTTTTATTTTGTTGATCATCCAATCCCAATTAACAGCTTGTTCTGGGAATAGACCTGTATGTTTGAATCCCATTGGTTTGATGTTAAATGTAAGATTTTTATATTTTACTTGCCAGCTCTCAGGTAATCTTTTACTATATTCCCAAGCTCCACCACCAGTGTTACTTCTATTATATCTTGCATTTGCTGATTTCCACTCACTTGGAATGCTTTTGTTTTTCCAAATAATTTGTGGATCTGGTCTTATCAATTTGATATTTCCCCATCTCTCTAATTTTTCACCACTTGCCATATCAATTATTTCATAATCTTTCCATTCATTTGCAATATTCATATTTATATCCTTTCTAACATTTCTACTACTTCTTCAATGCTTTCTTTTGGTGTTGACGCTCCTGCTGATATTCCTATTTTGTTATATTTCTTTATTTCTTCTATATTTAAATCATCTTTTGTTTGAATATGTATGCTTGGACAATTTTTTATTGCTATATTATAAAGTTTTTGTGTATTTGCACTATTTTTTCCACCAATTATAATCATATATTCAACTGTTTTAGACATTTTTTCCACTTCTTCTTGTCTTAATCTGGTTGAATCACAAATTGTATTATTTATTGTAACATCATATTCTTTTAATTTGTTTGAAATAAAATCTGCATAGGCTTCAAACTTTTCCATTGAGAAGGTTGTTTGTGCTATTACATATAATCTATTTATTCCTGACTTTTTAAAATTTTCTATTGCCTGATCTAATTCTTCTTTTTCTTGAATAACGTCCTTGTTCTCCCCGCAAAAGCTTGCTGTTCCTATTATTTCAGGATGCTTTTTATCCCCAATTAAAAATATGTAAGAATCTTTATTTTCTCTTTCGACAATTTTATGAATTGCTAATACTTTAGGACATGTAAAATCATTTACTGTTATGTTTCTTTTTTTAGCTTGTTCATATACTTCTTTTGCAATTCCATGTGCTCTAATAATTATATTTTGATTGTCTGGCACTGCTTCAATATTTTCTACTGTTTTCAATCCTTTTTTCTCTAATTTTTCTATAACTTGCCTATTATGTACTAGCTCTCCTAAACATATTGCTTGTCTATTTTCTAATATTTCATTTGCCTTTTTTACTGCATTTTCTACTCCAAAACAAAATCCAGATAATTTTCCTACTACTATTTCCAAAATTCCTCTTCTCTTTATAGCATGTATATAATTATAACATCATCATTAATCTATAAAAGCTAAATATCAATGTTGTGTTTAGTATTATCATTCCACCTGTTACCATGCATATAACTTTAAAATATTTATTTTTCATCATTTGTAGTCATCTCCTTATTAATAACTCTTTATATAATTATATTCACGATTTTATTAATTATGACTACGTTTTTTTTATTTTACCACATTTTTAGGCTATTTAACAATATATTCTATATATAAAAAGAATGACCCGTCTTTTTACAGACGGGTCCTCGACTGGAGCAACTTAATTTACTGATTTTGCGCTGGCTCTTCGTCGTCAGCTCTCCACTGCGGTACAGTATGGAAAATGTACGCAATTGTCACTGCCAACAAAGTGAATCCAGCTGCGGACACCTCTTTTGCAGAAATATCCGTACTTAGCAATTGCCAAATTTCCGTTGCATGCCAGAAAAAAACTTCTGTAAAGAACAACGTAACTGCAAATGCAAATCCACTCACAATTACTCTGAACGGAACTTTAACTCTTCTTAACTTGACCCAAGTTACAAGGGCAACAACCATGGCACATGCCATATTTATCACCCACATGTATCCTTTGTCAATTCCAGTGCAGTAACTCCAGATGGCTTTCGCCATTGCCGGAGTCTTGATAATTGCTCCAATAATCAAAGCCGTCAGTACGGCTTTGATCAAAAAACAAAAAACGTCACTAACGATGCCTAACTTTTTACTCATTTTAGAGTACCTCCTATAATGTATGTTCTTGTTTTTGCTCAACAGTCGATATTTATATTATACCAGTTTTATGTAAATTCGTCAATTTTTCTTTTTACTTTCTCCAGCATTTCAATAATTATTCTCATTTCTTTTATAATTTATATATTATTTTCTTTATACTAGTTGAAAGTATTATTTATTTGCGTATAAAAAAGAACCACATCATTTCTGAATGGTTCCCTTCTCAATTTAGGAGCGCGCTATTTATTTTTATACACTATCCAACTTTCTCGGCTATGATAAAGCCAATTGCTGAGGCTAAAATTCCAAGCCCAACATTGGTCAATCTTTCAGGTTCAAACGTATTAGATACAATAATTCCCCATATTTCTGTTCTGTGCCATAAAATGCATTCGCAGAAAATTGCAGTTAATACAAAACCTATAAAGCCCAATGCCGTTGCTCCTTTAGCCTTGCTTTGTTTGAAGATATACGCTACGACTGCTGCTACTAAGATATTTACAATCCACATATAGCCCTTATCAGTCTCTACAGCGAAAGTCCAAACAGACTTCAAAATGTCTGTGAGACTTTTTACTCCTGTTACCAAAACAATTGCCGCAATAACAGCAACTGCCACGAAAATCATAAATTTCTTTCCCATTGCTTTCATAATAAGCACCTCCGAATCTATGTTTCGTGCTCCTATAAATTGATACGTACATTATATCATGTTTATGTTAACTCGTCAAAATTATTTATGTACCTTATTCAGTTTTCAATAATTAATAAATTATATTTTTATTTTTGTAGAATAAAAGAACGATAAAATGAAATGCACCATATTTAGTATTTTAACATAGATTCTTTTTTCTATATCTACTGAATATGGTGTATTTCATTTTATCATTCTTTTTATCCTATTTATTAATTGATTTTTTTACTTTTTCAGCTAGTTCTTTATTTATACCTTTAACTTTTGTTATGTCTTCTATACTTGCTGATTTAATTTTTTCTATTGTTCCAAACTCTTTTAATAGTGCTTCTCTTTTGGCTTTTCCTATTCCTTCAATATAATCTAATTCTGATTTTGTCATTTCTTTTTCTCTAAGCTTTCTATGATATTCTATCGCTGTATTGTGAACTTCATTTTGTAAATTTGTTATAAAGAAAAATAAATTCTCTGATATTTCAAATTCTCTTCTATTCACATCTACTAAAGCTCTTGTAGAGTGCTTATCATCTTTTACCATACCATATACTGGTATTTGATCTTGTAAATTATATTTTTCTAATGCCCTTTTGATAGCTTTTATTTGCGTAATACCACCATCTGCTAATATTAAATCTGGCAATGTTCCAAATCCACCTTTGGGATTATCTAATGAATGTTTTATTCTTCTTGTTACCACTTCTTCTGTACATTTAGGATCATCTTGTCCATATACTGTTTTTATTCTAAATCTTCGTGACATATTTCTTTTTATTACACCATCTTGTGCAACACACATTCCAGCTACTATATTCGTTCCTGAAATATTTGAAATATCATATGATTCAATTTTGTGTGGTAATTTTTCTAATTTTAAAACCTTTTTTAATTCATTTAGTATTTCAAATTTATCTTTGGATTTGTTTTCTAATGTGATTTTTGCATTGTTTTCTGCCATTTCAACAAATCTTAATTTTTCACCTTTTTGTGGAGCTTTTATCTCCACTTTTCTTCCAGCACTGCTTGTTAGCCAATCTTCAATTACTTCTTTATCTTCTATTTCTTCTTGAATCATTATTTTATTTGGAAATTCTAATTTTCCCATATAGTATTGTTTGATAAATCCGGATAGAATTTCTTTTGTATCCATATCTTTAAGTTCATCAAAGAAATACTGTTCTCTGTCTATCATTTTGCTTCCTCGAACAAAAAATATTTCAACACACACAGATAATTCGTTTTTGTAAACACCTATTACATCTATATTGTTTTCAGAAATGTTTGAAACTTTTTGTTTTGCTGATATTCTTTCAATTGCATTCATTCTATCTCTGATTGTTGCTGCCTTTTCAAATTCAAGTTTTCCTGAAGCTTCTTTCATGTCCGCTTCTAACTCTTTTAATATTTTGTTTGTTTTGCCTTCAAGTAACATTATAATTTGATTTATTTGCACCATATATTCTTCTCTTGATACATATTTCATACATGGCGCTAAACATTTTTTTATGTGATAATTTAAACATGCTCTATCATTAAATTTAAAATTCTTGCATTGTCTAACTTGAAATTTTTCTTTTATGAAATTTAGCATTTCTCTTGCTGCTCCTGGATTTGCGTATGGTCCAAAATATTTAGCTCCATCGTTTTGTATTCTTCTAGTTATATAAATGCTTGGATATTCTTCCTTCATACCAATTCTTATGTATGGATATGTTTTATCATCTTTTAATAATACATTAAACTTTGGCCTATTTTCTTTTATTAAATTACATTCTAGTATTAATGCTTCTGCTTCATTATCACACACAATATACTCAAAATGGTCAATCAATGAAACCATGTTTTTTATTCTTTGAGTTTTATTCGTTTTTCTAAAATATTGAGTTACTCTATTTTTTAGTGAAATTGCTTTACCGACATATATAATGTTATCTTCTTTGTCTCTCATAATGTATGTACCTGGTTTGTGTGGCAATTTCTTTATTTCTGCTTCTATATCAAACATTTCAATCCTCGCAATATGCTATATATGGTAAATTTCTGTAGTATTCTTCATAATCTAATCCATATCCTAAAACAAATTTATTTGGTATTTCAAATCCAACATAGTCTGCTTCAATTTCTACTTTTCTTCTTTCTTTTTTATCTAATAACGTACATACTTTTAAACTTTCAGGTTTTCTTTCAATTAGATATTTTTTTAATGTTGTCATTGTTAAACCTGTATCTATTATGTCTTCTACAATAATTACATTTTTTCCTGCTATACTGTTTTCAAGATCTTTTTTTATTTTTATTTCTCCTGTGCTTTCTGTTGAATTTCCATAACTTGAAACTTTCATAAATTCTAATGTTAAAGTATCATTTTTTATATATTTAGTTAAATCTGTTGCAAAATATATTGCACCTGTAAGTATACAAACTATAACAAGTTCTTTATTTTCATAATCTTTTGTTATTTGTGTTGCTATTTCTTTTATTCTTTTTTCTAACTCTTCTTGGCTTATTAAAGTTTTTAAATTCATTTTTTTCTCCTAGTTCATTTGATTATTATATTTTTATAATTCATATTCGGAATCATCTTTTTTGATTGATACCGTTGCAGGGGCGTCACTTGATTTTCCTTGAATTTGTAATCTTTTATTTCTTTCTTTCATTTCCTTTACTAAATTTTTATATTCTTCAACTGTCATTGTGCTGTAATCTACTTTAAGAACATGATTGTTTCCATATACATCATTTAAAACTTTTTGTATTCCAACAAGTTCAGTCTGATTTTCATCAAGTAATTGTTGAATCGTTTCAACTTTTGTAACAAATTTAGCATATGTCATCCCATTGTAAATGATAATTTGCAGCCAAATCTCTTGAAACTTTTTTCCATAACACTTTATATAAATCTTCTGCAGGTATACCTAACTTATTTGGCCCTTTTGTTGTTAGATCATCTTTAGTTAATATAGATCCCTTTCTTATTGGTCTTTTAGTAACTACTGTATTAAATGTCATTTCTATTACTTCTTTTTCTTCTTCTATTGGTTCTTTTTTACCTGGCATCATTTTATGAATATCTTTGGCAAAGCTTAGTAATTGTCTTGCCTCCTCAGGAGTCATAGACCAAGGAATGTCACTACCTTTTCTATTCTTTTTATCTGTAAAATGTCTTTCTATTATTGATGCTCCAAGTGTTAATGCTGCATATGATGAATTATTATTTAAAGAATGATCTGATAAACCTATTACTGTATTAGGAAATGCTTTTTCTAATTCTTTTAATGCATTCAACCTTATTTTATCAGCTGGTGTTGGATATATATTTGTACAGTGTAATAAAGCAAATTGTTGATGATATTTTTTAATTGTATCTACTGCTTTTTTTACACTTGCAATATCATTCATACCTGTTGACAATATTATTGGTTTTTTCTTGCTGGCAACGTATTCCACTAACGGATAATTATTCATCTGTGATGAACTAATTTTATACGCTTTTATTCCCATTCTTTCTAATCTGTCTACTGCTGCAAATGAAAAAGGTGCCGAAATGAATATCATTCCTTTATCTTCAACATAATTTTTTAGTTCTCTTTCTTCATCTTCAGATAGACAAAGTTTTTCTAATGTTTCATACAAGTTGTCCGAATCCTCATTATATGTCTTCATCTCTTTGGCTAAAGGACTTAATTCTTCCTCTGGAATATGGGTTTGGTGTTTTATAATTTCAATGCCTGCATTACAAGCTGCATCTACCATTGATTTTGCTATTTCTAAACTGCCATTATGGTTTATGCCTATTTCTGCTATAACTACTGGTGTATATTTTGGGCCTATTTTTCTTCCAGCAATTTCAATGTATTTTTCCATACATATCCCCCCTCTTTTTACACGTTTATAATATCATAATCGACCTTTTTTATCAATCTTTATTTGCACAAAAAAATACACCTTGATTTAGCGAAGCTTGATATTTGCTCATCTTTTATAAGCACATATCTAACTTGCTAAATTAGATGTGTTCTAATTATTATTTTTCTTCAACTTTTCACAATATAAATATTATTTTATGAGTCTTTTTCTGTTATTGTAACTGCATAAATTATTCCATCTTTCTCTTTCTCTGTTACCGAATAATTTTTACCAGAATTTATTTTTTGTTTTAATACTCTATATTCATCTCTAGCAGCATCAATCGTATCTTGGTTATTTTCTGAACTGTCATTTTCATATACGTTTGCAGCATTTGTCACTACCTCTAGGTTAGCAGGATTATATCCAGCTATTGTTCCAACATGTATACTTATAAATTTTCCACTTTCATTTACATATTGTTCATTCTGACTTATTATATCTTCAATCATTTGTTTTACATCAGAACCTTTTTTTGAATTTCCAATATATTTTTTTATCATTGTATTATATATATCGCGATCTTCTTGTGCCATTTGACCAGTAGCTGTTTGTATTGTATTTTGAGCTGAAGTGTATATGTATATTCCTAATCCTAATATTAGTGTTGCCATTAGTGGTAAAAATAATATTAATATTGACCCTTTTTCTCTTTTCATTTTTTTCTCCTTCGTTTTTATATTTGGATTATACCTGTATTATTTTATCTTTTCAATTGGATTTGCATTTTTTTTTCATTTATAGTAATATATGGATTGTAGTGTGAATAAAATATAAAAATTGGGTTTGAAAGGAGGTTCAAAATATTATTATAAAAGCGCCAGAGCATTGTTTTTTCAATGCTTAACGAGGTTAGAGTTTATCGAGTTTTTCGGCGGATGCTCTATGGCATGTTACTGTCATTAGAAAAAATACCAAAGTTCATCAGTAATGGTGAAACAATCGTTTTTTCACGTAAATATATTTTTTCACATAATATTAAACACAAAAGAATATAATACGTTATTTAAATTAAGCAGTTTTTACTGCCTTTATATTAATTATGCCTTTTTTGGGGCTTTAACGTATTTAACTATATTCTACAAAGGAGGTATTATGTGTGGTATAGTTGGATATATAGGTAATAAAAAAGCTGAGCCTATATTAATTAATGGTTTACTAAGATTAGAGTACAGAGGTTATGACTCTGCAGGAGTTGCTACTGTTGAAAAAAATGGTATCAATGTTGTAAAAAGTAAAGGAAGAGTTGCTGAACTTGAAAAAGTTCCTGCAATTAATTCTCTAGAAGGTTCTATTGGTATTGCTCATACTAGATGGGCAACTCATGGAAAACCTTCAGATGAAAATTCTCATCCTCATGTTGATAATAAAAAGAATTTTGCTGTTGTACATAATGGTATTATTGAAAACTATAATGAACTTAGAGCTTTTTTATCAAAAAACGGTTATACTTTTTATTCTCAAACTGATACAGAAGTTATCCCTAACTTAATTGATTATTATTATGAAAACGATTCAAAAGATGATGATAAAAGAGTTTTAAGAGCTGTTGTTTCAGCTTGTTCAGATTTAAAAGGAAGTTTTGCTTTAGAGGTTATTTCTTCTTTTCTACCTGAAAAAATGATAGTTGTTAGAAAAGATAGTCCATTAGTAATTGGTAAAACTAAAACTGAAAATTATATTAGTTCTGATATTCCAGCAATTCTTTCATATACAAAAGATTTCTATCTTTTAAATGATTATGAATATGTTGTTTTATCAAGAGATAAAGCTGAATTTTATGATGCTAATTTAAAACCAATAAAAAAAGATCTTGTAAATATTGATTGGAACGCTTCTGCAGCTGAAAAAGATGGTTATCCAGATTTTATGTTAAAAGAAATTTATGAACAACCTAAATCTATTAGAGAAACAATAGGTTCAAGATTAACTGCTGAGGGAAAATGTTCTATTGAAAGTTTAAATTTAACAAAAGAATATTTAAAATCTTTAAATAAAATATATATCGTAGCTTGTGGTACAGCTATGCATGCTGGTCTTGCTACAAAAGCTTTATTTGAAAAACTTTGCAATATTCAAACAGAAGTTGATATTGCTTCTGAATTCAGATATAGAGATCCACTTATTGACGAAAAATCTTTAGTTATATTTATTAGTCAATCTGGTGAAACAGCTGATACAATCGCTGCATTAAAACTTTCAAAAGAGAAAGGTGCAAAAACAATTGCTATTTCAAATGTTATAGGAAGTTCTATAACTCGTGAAGCTGATTATACTGTTTATACTCATGCTGGTCCTGAAATTGCTGTTGCTTCTACAAAGGCATATACTTCTCAAGTTGTTTTAATGGCTCTTATGGCAATTAGTTTTGCTGAAACTTTAGGCATTTCTTCTGAAATGGCTGAAACTTTAAAAACAGATATTTTAAAAATTCCATCTCAAGTGGAAGATGTATTAAAAAATATAGATGGTGTTAGAAATTTTGCAAAACAAGTTTATACTGAAAAAGATATGTTCTTCTTAGGTAGAGGAATCGACTACTCTGCTGCATTAGAAGCTTCTTTAAAACTTAAAGAAATTTCTTATATTCATTCTGATGCTTATGCTGCTGGTGAATTAAAACATGGTCCTATTGCTTTAATTGAAAAAGGTGTTACTGTAATTTCGATTATGACTGACCCTGCTTTAACTCCAAAGACTATAAGTAATTTACAAGAGGTTATTACTAGAGGTGCTAAAACTTTAGTAGTTACAAATCAAGATTTAGGAGATAAAAGTTTTGATAATATGATTACTATTCCAGAAACTAATCCTCTTATCTCTCCTATTTTATCAATTATTCCTCTTCAACTTTTTGCTTATTATATTTCTAAGGAAAAAGGATTGGATGTTGATAAACCAAGAAATTTAGCAAAATCTGTTACTGTTGAGTAACTAAAAAAAATTAATATTATAAATAACAAATCAAATCAAATTAACCGTAGATTCGACGTCTACGGTTTTTATTTTTTGCAATATTAATATCAAAATAAACTATATTGCATATGCTTATTTTATCAATATACGAGTAATAAAATTAAAAAAGCGCATTGCAGAGTAATTAAGCTAGAAGTTCTTTAAAATTTCTTTGGAAATAGTTCGCGCTTGACGTGAAAGGGTGCCAAAGGAATTTTTTAGAACTTCTGCGCAAATTAGCTCAAACGAGCATTTTTAATTTTATTACTCTATATTGATTTTATTCTGCATTTGCAATATGTTATGTGCTTCTTATTGGTGATGTTTTCTTGCTTTTTGAGTACACACTGTCCAATACGATCTTTTTATCTTTAGCTTGCTTTAATAAGTAATTAATCTTTGATTGCTCTGATTTTATTTGATAGGCATAGTAATCTACTAAATCCCCTCTTGCATATTCAAAATTTTTATGTGCTAAATCAAGATTCTTCTGTGCCTCTAATATACTTTGAATTATTGAATAATCATAATCTTCTTTTTTTAAGTCTACGATAGGAACTTCCTTTATATAAAACTCGTACATATCTTGTCCTCCTATCTTTATTATATGCTTTGACTTTTTAAATATTACTCATTTTTATTTTTTTATCTTCTTTTTCATATATGTTATATATTTTCTTAAAATTCTCTATATTTAGATTTTCTCCCATTTCTTCTAATATCAATGAATAAATATCACTTTTTAATAATTCTCTTCTTATTCTATCAAATTCAGGAATTATTTCTTTTGGAACATATTTCATGTATTCTTTTTTGTCATTAATTAAAATGTATCCTCGTAATAATGTCGCTGAAATACTTAGTTTTCTTCTGTCAACTAATATTTCTTTAACATTTTTCATTTGATTTTTTGAAAACCAATCTTTTCTTGATTCATCATTTCCAGATATTATAGCATCAGCTTTTCTTCCTGTTGCTTCTATTGTTTTGTCTATTACATATTGTCCCCAAATTGAATTAATATCATATTCATTTGTCATATCTTCTAATTTTTCTATTTGTACTATATTTTTATCTGGATATACTTTTCTTAGCAAGTCAATTCTAAAATCAGCTGAAAATGGATTTCTTAGTGTTCCACTTTCTTGCGCTGATCCGATAAAAATAAGCGTTTTATCGCATTTTTCTATGCTTGCGTTTATAATTGATTGATGTCCTTTATGTATTGGACTAAATCTTCCACAAATTAGTCCTAGTTTATGTTTTTTCATTTTACTATTCCTCCAATTTTCTGTATAAAGTATATATTTTTTTTATGTTTTTTTCAATTATCTTATATTAGTATTTTGGGTTAATCGATCATATTTTATTTTGATATTTGACAAAAAAAAATTTCCATGCTAGAATAATATACATATTTAGCAATGATAAGAGGTTAGTAATAATCTAAGTTTTATCAAGAGAGTCTGTGGTTGGTGAAAACAGATTAAAACATTTTATGAATCTGCTCTTTAGCTTCTAGCCTAATAAGTTAGACCATTTGTACAGGTTACGTACTTTTAAGTTATAAATCAAGGTGGTACCGCGAATATTCGCCCTTATGCAAAATGTATAAGGGCTTTTTGTTATTTATTTTCTTGATTTAGAAAGGTGGAATTGTTTATGGAAAAAGTTGAAATTGGAAAAAAGTATAGACATTTCAAAGGACATGAAGTTGAAGTTCTTGGTATTGCAAAACACTCGGAAACTTTAGAAAATTTAGTTATTTATACTCACTTAGGTACTGGTGATATGTGGGCTCGTCCAGAGTCGATGTTTACAAACGATGAAGATGTTACTAATAAGGCTGGTAATATTACTGGTCAAAAACATAGATTTGAATTAATGTAATTATAAAAAATAGGAGGATTTATTATGATCGATATTAAATTTTTAAGAGAAAACCCTGATATTGTTAAACAAAATATCAAAAACAAATTTCAAATGCACAAATTACCTCTTGTTGATGAGGTTATTGAACTTGATAATAAAAACAGAGAATTAAAGCTTCATGGTGATGAACTTAGAGCTCAAAGAAATACTTTGAGTAACCAAATTGGTGGTTTAATGCGTGATGGTAAAAAAGATGAAGCTGAACAAGTTAAAGCTGAAGTTAAAAAAATTAATGATGAGCTTGTTGAAAATGAAAAGTTAGAAAATGAATATTCAGAAAAAGTTACAAATATTATGATGAAAATTCCTAATATTATGCATGAGTCTGTTCCTATTGGAAAAGATGATAGTGAAAATGTTGAAAACGAAAAATATGGTGAACCTGTTGTTCCTGATTATGAAATCCCATATCATACAGATATTATGGAAAGCTTAGCTGGAATTGATTTAGATGCTGCTCGTAGAGTTGCTGGAAATGGTTTTTACTATTTGGTTGGTGATATTGCTAGACTTCATTCTGCTGTTCTTTCTTATGCTAGAGATTTTATGATTAATAAAGGATTTACATATTGTATTCCACCTTATATGATAAGATCTGACGTTGTTACAGGTGTTATGAGCTTTGAAGAAATGGATGCTATGATGTATAAAATTGAAGGTGAAGATTTATATTTAATTGGTACTAGCGAACATTCTATGATTGGTAAATTTAAAGGTCAAATTTTGGAAAAGGCTAATTTACCTTATACTATGACTTCTTATTCTCCATGTTTTAGAAAAGAAAAAGGAGCTCATGGTATTGAAGAACGTGGTGTTTATAGAATTCACCAATTTGAAAAACAAGAAATGATTGTTGTTTGTGAACCTGATGAGTCTTGGGATTGGTACGAAAAAATGTGGCAATATACTGTTGAATTATTTAGAAGCATGGAAATTCCAGTTAGAACTTTAGAATGTTGTTCTGGAGACTTAGCTGATTTAAAAGCAAAATCTTGTGATGTTGAAGCTTGGAGCCCTCGTCAACAAAAATATTTCGAGGTTGGTAGCTGTTCAAACTTAACAGATGCGCAAGCAAGACGTCTTGGAATTCGTATTAAAGGTGAAAAAGGAAATTATTATGCTCATACTCTTAATAATACTGTTGTTGCTCCACCTCGTATGTTAATTGCTTTCTTAGAAAACCACTATCAAGCAGATGGTTCAATTACTATTCCAGAAGTTTTGAGACCATATATGGGTGGAATTGAAGTTTTAAAACCAAATAAAAAATAATTTTAGAATATAACAAAACTCTGTATAAAACAAAAAAAGGACCAAAATCGTTAATTTCAATTTTGGCTCTTTTTTATTATTTTTGCATATAATTTTTTAATATGTATCCATATATATAATCAGCTTTTAATAATAAGTATTCAATATCTTGCTTATCTAATTCATGAGTGCTGTCAAGCCAATGATATCTATCATTTATTGATAAAATTTGATCATATAGTTTCTCATCTATTTTTTCATATTCAATCATTATTGTTAGAATATTATAGTCTGGAAGTGTTTTTCCAAGTCTTGAAGTAAGAAATTTTACATTTATATATTCTATTATAGCTTGACACATTACATATTGATTTTCGATATTCTCTTCACTTAAAATACGATCAATCTTTTCTGATAGGTTAGCATTTTTTCTTATATTTTCTAATTTTATATTTTCCATATTATTCACCTACCTTTCCCAAGCATTTTTATTATGTAATCTTCTAAGTTCTTTTTTATTCGCTCCATATTTTAAAGCTAAATAATGAGCAAATCTTGGATTAATTTTTTCTAAGTCTATTAAATGTGGTTCCATTTCTTCGTAACTAGCTGTTTTTCCAGTAGGACTATGGCTTTCTATAAAATCCATTCCTTTATTAGATATATTATCTGTCAATAAAAATGTCTTTTTTTCATATAAATATTTTGCACTATATTTAGGAATTGTGGCTAGTGAACTAATACTTGTATTCCTTTTCATATGAACGATGTATTGACCATAATATGGAACATCAACGACTAAAACACTATCTTCAATTTCTCTTCCTCTACTATCTGTTTTTATGCTTCCATCAGGATTTCTTACTTTTCTTAAACAAACACCATATGATATATCTTTTTCTTGTTTCAACGCTGTTAAAGCTTGGTCAATCTCATAATCTTTTGCTGCAAAAGCTTTCTTTCTACCTCTTATTAAACATGGAATGCCAATATTATTCAATTGTTCTAAATCATCTTCAGTTATTCCATCGCGTTTAATGTATTCTAATAAATTTTCTCTAGCACTTGTGTCATCTAAATTTGATGGATCTAAATAATCCTCTATTTGTCTATATAATCTAGAGAGCCTCCTATGATCCTTCAACAAACCTTGTATTTTGTTATCTGAGCTTTTTTGCGATTTTTCTATTAGTTTTTGCTTTATAATGTCCTCTATTGCTCTATCATAAGTATGTGCAATTTTATTTGCAATATGTATGTTCAAACACAATTCTAATATTGGTTCATTCAAAGCGCCATCTATAACATCTTGTATATTTTCATACTCAAGTGGTGTTTGCACTTCTATTGGTTTTTCTTTTTCTATTTCTTCATATATTTTCTTCCATTCTGGATTGACTTTATCAAATAATTCCATTAATTCTGTGAATCTATCTTCAGTCGGTTTAGATGCATAAAATTTAAATATGTTACTAGTTCTGGCTATTTCTACTAATTTTAATGCAGCTCTATATTCAGGTGTATCTTTCATTTGACTCCACCTCCTAACTTGCACTCTTTTTTATTATAGCATATTTTGTATATTTTATCAAATTGGCAAAGCTGCTGTATGTTTTATACCTGTCAATCGGTAATCTCATAAGCAATTGTATTTTATGTATAATAAGTGTAATAAAACATCCCTAGTATACTGAAGTGATAATATGGAAGTAGATACATCTACTTTCATATTACCACTTCGCATATCTTTGGATTTATCATTAAAGTTAAGAAAAGCACGCCTTATATTGGCGTGCTTTAGTTATGACGAGATCAAACTATTAATCTTCGAAGCAATAGTTTTCACTTTTGCTTCAACAAATTCGTCATATTCCCTTTCCGAAAGATCAGCAAGCTCTTCATCAAGCTCAAGCAACCTTGCATATGTAGCAAGAGTCTTGCGATAATCGCTGTCTTCCTTTCTGGGCTTTTTTGGGACTTCCACATACTTTTTAATTCTCTGGCGAAGTTTTTCTATTTGTCTCATTGTGGTGCCTCCTTTATGTATTACAAATTATGATACGTATTTATTATAGCACAATTTCATGATTATGTAAATCTAGATTGAATATGTCTGGCTTTTATGGTATAATTTTTTTGTTAATATAATGATTGGAGAATTTATTATGATTATTAAAAACCCACAATTTGAAATTTCAGCAGTTAGACCTGCTCAATATCCCAAAAATGATTTACCACAAATTGTTCTTGTTGGAAAGTCTAATGTTGGAAAATCATCTTTTATAAATACAATGATTAATAGAAAATCTTTAGCTAGAACTAGTAATACTCCCGGTAAAACTAGACAAATTAATTTTTATAATATAGATAATAATTTTTATTTTGTTGATCTACCTGGATACGGTTATAGTAAACTTAGCAAGGAAGAACAAGTAAACATGGGAAGATTTATTGAAGATTATCTAGAAAAATGTCAAAACATTTCACTTATTGTACTTCTTCTAGATATTAGACATAATCCAACTGCTGATGACGTTCATATGTTGAATTATATTAAGAAAACAAATTTGCCTTTTATGCTTATAGCTAACAAAGCTGATAAAATCGCTGTAACAAAGGTTGATAATGAATTGAATAAAATTAAAGAATTTTTAGGAATATCTTTTACTACTCTTCTTCCTTTTTCTGCTGAAAGAAAAATTTATTCTGAAGCTGTATGGGATGAGATAGAAAAATTTATCTAAATTCTATATAAAATGAGCAATGCCCCACTGGAATACCAGCGGGGTTCTTTTAACATCAAAAAACAATTATATTTAGCACATTATTTATTCTGTACTTTTTTTACCTTTTTAGGCCTTGATAGTTTTACAACAATTGTAGTATCATCGACCCTACTTAATTTCACATCAGCTAAACCATCGAAAAAATCTAGGTTAATTAATGCAGCTGCTGCTTCAATTTGTTCTTCGACATCAGCTACTGTAACTGCATATTCTACAATAGCCTTCTTTACTCCTTTCTTATCAATGCGGACATTGTAGTACATAAGTACTGTCACTCCATTGACGATGATTGTTTCGGTTATGTACTTCATTTTTGCTTTTTTCTTCTTTTTCCGAAACATTTTGTCCACCTCCTAAAATTGATACTTATTTATTATATCATATAAGAGGCTTTTCTCCTAATTTTATTTCTTGCTTTTTATCATTTTTATGGCTTTTTGTCTTTCAACCATTATTACATGCCCGCATCCTTGACATTCTAATTTAAAGTCTACACCTACTCTTGTGATTTTCCATTCTTTACTTCCACATGGATGTTGCTTTTTTGTAATAACTATATCTCCTACATTATATTCCATTTTATTTCTCCTAAAAAGCTTATTTACTTAATCTTGATTTAACTTCTTCTTCACCTAATACTTGTATAATTTCGTATAAGTCTGGTGTATTTGCTCTTCCTGTTAATGTTACTCTTATTACTGTACTTATATCTCCAACATGTCCTTTATATTTTTCTGGTTCAGCTTTGTATTCTTTAACTTCTCTTGCATATCCAAGTTTCTCTGATAAATCTTTCATTCTACTGAACCATGTTTGTTTGTCATCGTTTATATCAAAATAATTATTTACGTATTCTGATACGATTGTTTTTATTTCTTCTGGATCTGTTATTTTTTGATATTCAAATTCAGTATTCTTAGCAAATTTTTCAGGATACATGTAATAAATTATATCTTTTACATCTGACCATTTTGCTATGTCTTTTCTTGGTTTTACGTTTCCTCTTTCTATTCCTAAAACTTTTAATGAATATTCTTTGTTATCTAGCATTTCTTTTAATTCTGGATCAAATCTTTCTGCCCAAGCATATGAAAAATCATAAACTTCTTGTGCTGTGAATTTAGATATAACACCTTTTGCTACATCTAATAATTTAACCATATCAAATAAAGCTCCACTAACTCCCATTTTATTTAGATGGAATTCAAAATCTTTCATCATATCTTTATCTGGATTTTGTTTTCTCCAAATTTCAAAGTTAGAATTTGCAATATTCATTAAATATTCTTTTAATGCTTCTTTTGGTATACCAACCTCTGTATAGTAAGAAACTGCTGCTTCTGGGTCTTTTCTTTTACTTAGTTTTCTTCTTGAACCTTCTTCAGCTTTCTCTAATGGTGCTGTATGTGCAAATTTTGGAACTTTGAATCCAAGTATTCTGAATAGTTGAATGTGAAGTGGTACAGATGATAACCATTCATCACTACGTGTAACTAATGTTGTGTGCATTAAATGATCATCTACAGCATGTGCAAAGTGGTATGTTGGTAATCCATCTGATTTGATAATTACTATATCTTGATCATTTTCAGGCATATCAACTCCGCCTTTTATTACGTCTTTTACTTTTATTTTCTTTTCAGGGTCACCAGGTGATTTTAATCTTATGATATATGGATCTCCATTTTTTATTTTTTCGTAAGCCATATCAACAGGCATATTTCTACATTTTGCCCATTTTCCATAATATCCTGTTCTTTCTTGTGCTTTCGTTTGATTGTCTCTGATTTTTTCTAGTTCTTCCGCTGAACAGAAACATGGATATGCATTTCCTTCTTCTAATAATTTTTTTGCATATGCTTTGTAAATTTCTCTTCTTTCACTTTGAATATATGGTCCGTAATTTCCTTTTCCTACTGTTTCATCTGGATATAGATCATAATCTTTATATGCATTTAGTATTTCTTCTGTTCCATTTTCTATTTTTCTTTTTTGATCTGTATCTTCTATTCTTACAAAGAACACTCCATTTGTTTGTTCTGCTATTTTCTTTGCTATTAATCCCTGGAAGATTCCCCCTACGTGTATGAATCCTGTTGGGCTTGGTGCAACTCTAACTACTTGTGCTCCTTCTGGTAAGTCTCTTTCAGGATATTTTTCTTCATAATATGATGCATCCTTTACATCTGGGAATATTAAATCTGCTAATTCTTTTCTATCCATAAAAACCTCTCCTTATTAATTAATACTGTGTATTTTATCACATTTTTCAATGGTTTACAATCTCTTAATATAAATATTTGTTTATAAAAAATACACCCCAAAATGTTAGATTTTTTATCTAACATTTTGGGTGTGGTTGGATTTTATATTTCTAATTTATCATTTGTAAAATTTATTAATTTATCTTTATATTTTATTGCTATAAACTCATCTTTCTCTGTATCTTGTGATGAATCTATTTTTACACCAGAACCAAATCCGTCTGCATATTTTATGTTATATCTATCAGTATCTTTAACTTTTTCTAGTTCAATATACTGATTTCTTTCCTCAGAAAATGGCGTATTACTGTCATATACATATAATCTATATTTACTTTCTGACATTTTTTCTAGTGCATATCCATTTATTGCATGATAATATCCATCTCTTAATTCTATTGTAACTATTTTTTTATTGCTAAATAATACTTTTAATTTTGATATAGTTTTTTCTGTAACAGAATTTCTTCCATCTATTACAACTTCATCATTAATTGTTTTTGATACGCTTTCATCTTTTTTTGCTTCGTTATACATACCAAAAGATTGATTGTTACCAAGTGCCCAGTAATAAAATAAACAACTTATTAAATCACTGTCACTATTATTTTGTTTTAAATACTTTGATGTTATATGATTAGATTTTTTTAGTTCATTTGTTTTTGGATAATAAAAATATGGTAATCTTTTTTCAAAAATTATATTAAGTTCTTTACTTGTTGCATTATAACCAATAGTCGAATGTCTCATTATTATTTCTTTTTTTCCTTCAGCATTAGTTGTTTCTTCAATAACTTCTGTACCTACATCACCTTCTATATATTTTTCCGCTTCTTCCTTTGATTGCCTATATTTAGATATATTTTCTACTGTATTTTCTAAACTTGAAGGTAATTCTTCTTGGTTATATGATTTTTCTGTTACTAGTGCTATTCCTTCACATATTCCAGTATTGGCCTTTACGCGTAAATTCCTAAATTGGAATGCATCTCTATTTAACTTAAATCCAGAATCCCAATTTCCTAATGACCATGATGGATTAGTTATTCCTGCTGTAAATTCTTTAATAATTAAACCATATTTTCTTGTTGGATCACTTATATATACATAACTTTGTCCATCTTTTTTGCTTACTGCTCCCATTTCTACTCCATCAGTTTTTCCATCTCCGTCTGTATCAGCACTGTATGGATTTGTATACACCTTATTTCCAAAGATTGTTCTCATTCCACCAAGTTCGATTTCATCAGGCAATCCGTCTCCATCTGTGTCTTTAGTTCCATCTACTCCGACTGAAACCTGACTAATTCTTTTGAATATATCTATTATCTCATCTGTACTTATTGTATAGAAGTTACCATTTGTTCTTGTTGCTATATCTGCAATATCTGATGTATCTCCATCATTAGTATTGTTTCCCGTATTTAAAAATATTGTGAAAATCGTTATATTTTTATCTATTGCTTTGTTTATTATCTCTTCTTTTCTAGATGATAATGTGCTATCCTCACCATCTGTTAGAAGAACAATTACTTTTCCAGTACTATCTTCCTCATCTAATAATTCCAATCCTTTTTCTAATCCTGAAGCTATGTATGTTCCTCCATTACTTTGGAATGATGACTCTAAGTCTTTAACTGTGTTTTTATCATTAGTTTGCTCTTGTATAACTGTTGCTGAATATTCAAATTTTACTATTGAAAATTTATCTTTATCTTCTAAAATATCAACGAAATTTTGTGTTGCTTTTATTCTTAGATCTTGAGGATCATTTGATTCCATACTACCTGAATCATCTATAACAAATGCTACATTAAATGAATCTGAATTATCTCTTACTCTAACAACTCTTTCTGACCATACTTCTTTCCATGTATCTAAATTTACTAAAATATATTCACTAAAATGATTTGTATCAAATGATATAGTATTTTGTTCTGTATCTATTTTACTGTCCATTATTACCATCTGTTGATTTTCTTTGTCATACCATAACACACCAACGCTTTCTTCTCTTGTATCGCCTAGTTTGTCTTCATTGTATTTCATTGTTACGGTTGCATCTTTTAGTTGAAAATTGAAAAAATTTCCTGATATATCAATGCTTTGTCCTAAGCTTCCTACACAGCTGTTTATCTTTGCATCAGTATTGCTTAAATCATTTATTGTTACTTTTGATAGTGGATTAGCTTGAACATCATACTCTATATTAATTTCACTTATTACTTTGTCGCCATCAATTTTTATATTTTGTTTTTTACTATAACTTCTTGCAAAAACAAAATATATTATTGCTACATTTAATACTAACAATATCAATATAACTTTATTTATATTTTTTCTCATTTTTTCTTCCTTTCAATATATTTTTATTTGTTTTTATAATTTTCATAATTTTCTTTTGTTGTAATTACAAAATCTTTGTAATTGTCGTCTGCTGTGATTGTTATTATTAGTTTTCCATTTTCATTTTTGTAATTTTTAAATTCTGTATAATGTTTTCCTTCTCTTATTAGAAGAATTGAATCTTCACTATTTGTAGTGTATTCTACTTTTCCTTTGAAATTTGTAAAATCGAATACACTATATGTTGAATTAACATTTTTGTCTCTATCATATTCTTCTACTCCACCATAATATTGTGACTCTAAATCATCTGGTATTAATTTAATATTATAACTTGTATTTACTTCTTCTGGTTTAACTTCTGACGCTGTATATTTTCTATCTATTTTCAAATTTCTTTTTACTTTTATATAATCTGATATTCCATCATCTGCTGTTGAATATTTAGTTGGATCTGAATTGTATCTTGTTACTTCTTCATAATCAGTTAATCCATCACCATCTGTGTCTGAATTTATCATACTAGTTCCATATTCTGCTTCTTGTTCATTTGTTAATCCGTCATTGTCATAATCTAATTGTCTATTCTCGTCTGTTAATTCAATTTCTAAATCTGATTTTGTATATGTTATTCCAGAATCCTCTTCTACTTCATTTTCAACAATGCTATATTTTTCCTTGCTTTTATGTGATTGTTTTCCAAAGAAATTTATACCTGCTAGTATTATTAGCAATAGTGTAAAAATCAGTATCAACACTATAAAAATCTTTAGTTTTATTTTATAGAATTTTTCTCCTCGCTCGGCTTTTTTCTTTGCTTTCTCTTCTTTTATGAAGTCTTCTAAATTGTAGCCACATTGTGTACAAAACTTTTTGTTGCCGTTTATTTCACTATTACACTTTGGACATTTCATGTTTTTTCCTCCCATTAAATTTGATACAAATATATTATCATTTATGGTTATTCTTGTATAGTTTATATTTCATTTTTTATTGCTTGTTTTGAACATAAAAAATACCAGGCGTATGTGAACTTTTCTCTCCTTTTGGATTTTTTAGTTCAGTACTTACCTGGTAATTTATTTTGTTTATTATTATACTTCCATGATTATTGGTAAAATCATTGGATTTCTTTTTGTTTTTGCAAATATGTAATCTCTTAAAGAATCTTTTAGTCTTGATTTGATTGTTGACCAATCTCTAACTCCATGTTCTTCAAGTTTTCTTACTTCTTCTTTTAACATTTTCTTAACATCTTCCATTAAGTTTTCAGACTCACGAACATATACGAATCCTCTTGATATAACGTCTGGTCCTGCAACGATTTCTCCTGTTGCTGAATCCATTGACATTACTACTATTATTAATCCGTCTTGTGATAAGTGTTGTCTATCTCTTAATACTATATTTCCAACATCTCCAACTCCTAGTCCATCAACCATTATTTTTCCGAATGGTACTGTTCCTGTTAAAGCTGCTTCGTCTTTATTTAATTCTAATATTCTTCCATTTGTTGTTAGGAATATATTTTCTGGTTTGATACCAACTTTTTTAGCTGTTTCACTATGTGCGATTAATTGTCTGTATTCGCCGTGTACTGGTATAAAGTATTTTGGTCTTACTAATGATAACATTAATTTTTGTTCTTCTTGGCAAGCGTGTCCAGATACGTGAATATCTTCTAATGAGCTGTATACAACTTCTGCACCAATTTTCATTAAATCATCAATGACTTTAGCAACATATTTTTCGTTTCCTGGTATTGGATTAGCTGAAATTATTACTAAATCATTTGGTGTTATTGTAACTTTTTTGTGTTCACCAGCAGCCATTCTTGTAAGAGCTGACATTGTTTCACCTTGGCTTCCTGTTGTTATTATAACTAATTGGTCATCTGTGTAATTCTTTATCATATCTATGTCTATGAATACATTTTCTGGAACATTGATATATCCTAATTCCATTGCTGTTGAAATCATGTTTATCATACTTCTTCCACAAACAGCTATTTTTCTATTATTTTCAACTGCAGAGTTTACAATTTGTTGAACCCTGTGAACATTTGAAGCGAATGTTGCAACTACTATTCTTTTTGTACAATTGAAAAATAATTTATCAAATACTTCTCCTACCTTACTTTCAGACATTGTATATCCTTTACGTTCAGAGTTTGTACTATCTGACATAAGTGCTAATACACCTTTATTTCCTAATTCTGCAAGTCTTCCAAAATCCATTCTTTCATCATCAATTGGTGTATAATCTATTTTAAAGTCTCCTGTATGAACTACTGTTCCTGCTGGTGTGTGAATTGCAAGAGCTACTGCATCAGGTATACTGTGACAGCTTCTTATGAATTCTACTCTAATTTTTCCTAATGTTATTGTTTGTCCTTGATTTACTATTTTTAGTTTTGTACTTTTTAGTAGTCTATGTTCTTCAAGTTTGTGGCTTATTAATCCTGCTGTTAACTTTGTAGCATAAATTGGTACATTAATTTTTTGCAATAAATAAGGTATTGCTCCAATGTGATCTTCATGACCGTGTGTTATTACTAAGCCTCTTATTTTATCTTGATTTTTTTCAAGGTATGTGAAATCAGGTATAACTAAGTCAATTCCTAACATATCATCCTCTGGAAATGCTAGACCACAATCAACTACAACTATATCATCACCATATTCAAATACTGTAATATTTTTACCAATCTCTTGAAGTCCTCCAAGTGGTATTATTTTTAATTTTTCTTTTTTAAATCCAAATTCTAAATTATCATCTTTCTTTTTACTGTTTCTCATCTTTGGACTTTTCTTTTCTCTTTTTAAATCTTCTGTAATTTCTTTAATTGTTCTTTCTTTCTTTACTTCTTGATTAATATTTTTCACTTCTGCTTTATTTTCTTTTGTTTTCTTTACAATTCTCTTTTTTCTTGGATTATTATCTCTTTTTATTTGTTGTTCTGTTTTTACAGAATTGTTTTTTTCGTTATTTTCCATTCTTTCTCCCTTTCCTTTCTAATGTATAAATAAAGTTTGAAAAAATTAAATCTTTTTATTAAATTTTAAATTTACTATATTTCTTGAATCATTTGCTATACAATAAAACTCTTTGAATCTTTTAGACCCAAAGAGCTTAATGATTCTATTTTATTCCGTTCTTTACAACATAATTTTTTAATTATTACACCGCTTATAATTAAAAACACAAATACAGGCAATAAATACTTTATTGCTTTTTACTTTTTTATTTAATTTTTTCCGAACCATTATCTCTTTTTTATTTTATATATACATCTCTTCTTTATCGCCTCATGCGATAACAACTGTTTAAGATTATACTACCTTTTCTTAAATTTGTCAAATTCATAATTTTGTGGTATTATATATTATGTAAATCATCTTAGTTATATACAAGGAGGACATTTGTCATGAAAGATATTTACTTAAAGAAACTCGAGGCATCTCGTGATTTTGATGTCAACTCTTATTTGGCGATTGCCAATGATTCTGCTGTCGAAAAATTCGTAAATTATATGCATATTGAAAAAAAAGATTTTGCAGAAAGTTTTTTCAATACTGCAACTGTTTTAGGAATTTTTGATGATTCTTCGCATAGATTGGTTGGTGCAGTGCATGTAGCTGATTCTGACCCAAATTCAATATATTCCAATTTGGAGGTTGCCTATTTTATTGGCAAAGAATATAGAAATATGGGCTATGCGAAGGCCACAGTACAAGCTTTGCGTAAGAAATATGCTAATTCAAAATTTTTATGTCTTGCATTTTATGTAGATTTAGAAAACTTAGCAAGTTTATCTGTCTTAAGAAGCGTAAATGAAATTATTGAAAGACGCTTCGACAATAATATGCATGTATTTGTACTGAAATTGTAGACACGGGATATTTAAGAGTGCATAATACTCTATTGAGTACTATGCACTCTTTTCTTATAGTAAACATAATTGAATTTCTAACTTTTTTATGTTATCATATACGTGTACAAAAAATAGGAGGTGCCGATAATATGGCAAAAAAACAAATCAAGAACGGGCTTACCGTCCGGGAATTAACGATCAATGATGCATATGCTTATTATCAAATTGCAAATGATGCATCATTAAAGAAGTATACAAACTTCTTTATGGCTTCAAGCATTACTGACGCAAGAGCTAAAATTGAGAAATTCACTTCTCATTATGAAAGAATCTATGGAGTTTTTAATAAAGCTAATCGTCTTATGGCAGTTATAGATGTAGATTCTGATCCTACCTTTAGCGAAAGTGATAAGAGAACCGCCACAGTTTCCTACTTTGTTGGAAAAGAATTTCGTGGCAGAGGTCTTGCTTCAACTGTGATAAAAATATTGGCAAAATCTTTAAAGTCTCAATTTGATTATTTCATCTTTGAGATTCAAAGAACTAATGAGGCTAGTATCTCAGTCCAAAAAAAGCTAAATTCCTCAATGTATGTAAACGAGGAAAATTATATGTATTTCTCATATGCATTATAATAGTTAATTCTTATACCAAAAAATATGGCCACGGGATAGTTTCCGTGGCTGGCTTCATTTTATATTGTTTTTGGTTATTTTACTTTGTTGATTATTCTGTTTTTATATATTCTAGTTTGTATTTTATTTCAATTTAGTCTTTTAGTATATTTCTTTTTGATTTAATTTATATTCTTTAAATACTTCTGTACATTCATCTCTATCAATTTCTTCTAAATCAATTACATTATTATCATTTCCCTTTAAATATTCATAAATCATATCATCTCTAAAACCTATACTTGCTGCATCTTTACGTGTGCATGCATAATATACTTTTTGTATGTTTGCCCATATTATTGCAGATAAACACATTGGACATGGTTCACATGATGTATATAATATACATTTTGATAAATCATATGTTCCTAGCTTTTCACTGGCTCTTCTTATTGCAACTATTTCTGCATGTGCTGTTGGATCGTGAGAAATTATAACTTTATTATTTCCTGTTGCTATTATGTTTCCATCTTTATCTGTAATTACTGCTCCAAATGGTCCACCTTCGTTATTATTTGCTCCATTTCGAGCTAATTCTTTGGCTTGTTGCATTATTTTATTCATACTCATCATCCTTTCTTTTTTCATATTTATTATACACAATTCAAATAAGAAAATAAAACTTTTTATTTTTTATAAATATATTCAACCTTCCTCGTGTAAAAAAAGACTTCTTACTATTGCTAGTAAAAAGTCTAATTTTTTATCCAAATATTCCACGTTTCTTTATTGGCGGTTGTTCATTCATAGTTAATGCAAGTTTTGTAATTAGATCTCGTTGTTCTGGTGTAAGTTTTTTAGGAATTTGAACATTTACTGTGAATACAAAATCGCCTCTCCAGTTTCCGTTTACATTTTTGAAACCTTTTCCTCTTAATACAAATTTTGTACCTGTTTGTGTTCCTTCTGGAATTTTATATTTTTCTTTTGTTCCATCTACTAATGGAACTTCTATTTCTGTACCAAGTGTTGCACCTGTGAATGTTATAGGAATATCACATAATACATGATCTGCTTTTCTTGTGTAGATGCTGTGTTTTTTTACATGAACATTTATATATAAATCACCTTTTGGTCCATTTTTTGTTCCAGGTTCTCCTTCTCCACGTAATACTACTGTTTGACCGTCACTAATTCCTTCTGGAATTTTTACTTTTATTTTTGCAGATTCTCTTACAGTTCCTTTTCCTTTACATACACTACAAGGTTCTTTTATTATTTTTCCTTCACCACCACAATTTGAACAAACCTTTTGCGTTGACATTTGTCCAAATGGTGTTGTTACTACTTGTTTGATTTTTCCTGTTCCATTACATACTTGACATGTTTGAGGATTTGTACCAGATTTTGCACCTGTTCCATGACAAGTTGAACATTCTTTGCTTCTATTTATGCTTATAGTTTTTTCAACACCTAAGTATGATTCTTCAAAAGTAATATCAAGATTTACTTTTAAATCAGCACCTTTTCTAGGTCCACTTTTTCTTCTTGAACCTCCTCCAAATGCTGCTGAAAATATATCTCCAAAACTTCCAAATCCAAAGTCTTCAAATCCTGAGAATCCACTAAATCCATCGAATCCTGAACCGTATGAGTAGTATCCTCCTCCGTTTTGTCCACCGAATCCTTGTGGTCCGTCAAATCCAAATTGATCATACATTTGTCTTTTTTGCTTATCTGATAATACTTCATATGCTTCACTTACTTCTTTGAATTTGGCTTCTGCTTCTTTTTTATTATCAGGGTTTGCATCTGGATGGTATTTCTTTGCTAGTCTTCTATATGCTTTTTTTAATTCTTCATCAGTTGCTGTTTTTTCTACACCTAGTACTTCGTAATAATCACGTTTTGTACTTGCCATTTTTCCCTCCATCTATCACTTAAATAGATTACTTATAATCTTCTAAGTTCTTTCACTTTGTACTAAAAATTGGGGCGAAATAAGATATTACGCCCCAACTTGATTTGCTTTTTATTTGTTGTCGTCGTTTTCGTCTTCTACTTTGTAATCTGCATCATATACTTCGCCTTCTTTAGCTTCTCCTGTTGAATCTGCTGATGCGTTTGCACCTTCTGCAGCAGCTCCTGCTGCTCCGTTAGCTTTATATAATTTCTCAGAAATTTCATAGAATACTTTTGTTAATTTGTCTGTTCCGTCTTTTATTTCGTCTATGTTGTTTCCTTCAACTTTTTTCTTTAAGTTGTCAATTTCAGTTTGAACTTTTGCTTTTTCTTCGCTGCTTATTTTGTCTCCTAGTTCATCAATAGTTTTTTGGCTATTGTAAATTAAGCTTTCTGCATTGTTCTTAACTTCAACTTCTTCTTTTCTCTTTTTATCTTCTGATGCGTGTTCTTCTGCATCTCTTACAGCTCTGTTAATATCGTCTTCTGTTAAGTTTGTGCTTGCTGTGATTGATACTTTTTGCTCATTTCCTGTTGCTGTATCTTTTGCTGATACGTGAACAATACCGTTTGCATCTATATCAAATGTTACTTCGATTTGTGGTACTCCTCTTGGTGCTGGTGGAATTCCTGTTAATTGGAATCTTCCTAATGTTTTGTTGTAAGCAGCCATTTCTCTTTCACCTTGTAATACGTGAACTTCAACGCTTGTTTGTCCATCTGCTGCTGTTGAGAATACTTGTGATTTCTTTGTTGGTATTGTTGTGTTTCTTTCAATTAATTTTGTAAATACTCCACCATATGTTTCAATACCTAATGATAATGGTGTTA
>OGPT01000902.1_pt1 | contig 29754 bp, 28 predicted proteins | sample 1552951 | NCBI WGS metagenome assembly OGPT01 (sample SAMEA2580224, study PRJEB22360) | human gut metagenome | biome: human gut; feature: human-associated habitat; material: faeces | place: Denmark | collected 2008/2010
TCCGGGCAACATTTTTATTGTAGATGCCGGAGATTTCTTTATCCTTGCTTCCAAGCACAAGAGCAGCCTCTATAATAAATTCCCTGTAAATGTCAAGGTCAATCAGACTTTCGTCTTCCTGTACGTATTTTTCCAATGTTGAATAATATTCCTCATTCGGGCGATAAGTTGTGTCGAACATGATATGTCCCATGGGATACATAACCAAACTGATCAGATATGAATACTTGATTCGTCCCTCCTCCAGTTTTGCAAATTCGGGATTTACCGCTTCCAGTTTCCGGGCTTTCAATAAATTGGCCGCCTCGTCTGTCTTCTCGTTGACAAGACTGACAATCTCCTTTAGTGAGCGCTCGTATTCGGGGGGGATTATCGGGTTGTAAGTGATAGAATTGAGGTATTCTATTACCGGAGTGTTTTTTCCTTCGAATTTCATGCTGTCCTTAAAATTGTTGGCATCAAAAGAAATTGTGACACGATCGCCTTTCTGGAAAAAAACATTTTTGGCTTCCTCGCCATAAAACAGACGGGCGTATATCATATTCCCCTGTAATGTACAGCTGGCTTTTCCGTGTTTATCCAGATCCGTTTCCTTGATCATTTCCGGGCTGACAACAATGGCAATTTTGGAATAGGTCATGTTTTGCACGTTGAAGTCTACGACGATATCGTCGTTGTTTTGCTGTGAACAAGAGCAAACGACCGAGAGTAAAATAATAAATATAAAGTTTCTCATTTTAAAGTGTATATGATTAATCATAAATTTCCTGCATGGCAGCATCCAGCCATCCGCCTCTTGCGTTTACATTAATGATTTTTCCCTTGTCGTTTACAAGGATAGAGGAAGGAACTCCGCTCAGGTTATAAGCCCGGAAAGCCGCTTTGGTATTATCGATAAGCTGTTCCCAAGGCATCTTTTCCTCTTCCAAAGCCTGATGCCAATTCTTCGGATCACTGTCAATGGAGATACTCACGATATTTAACCCTTTGGGATGGTAGGTATTGTACGTGTTACGCATGTGAGGTATCTCCCCGCGGCAGGGACTACACCATGATGCCCAGAATTCAATTAATGTAGTGGTCCCGGGTTTCACAAAATCCGATATTTTCTTTTTACTTCCGTCCGCTGCCGTGAGTTCCATGTCGATGAAAGATCCTCCGATAAATACCTGTTTGCCCTGGATCGTTGCCCGAAGAGCCTGGCCCATTTCCGAATTTTGCATTTCGGGGGATAGGCAGGTGAATAATCCTTCGATTTCTTTCAAAGAAAGGTCGGAATTCTTGTCGGAGAGTTCTTGTGCGATTTTAACGCTGATGGCAGATTCGGGATGTGCTTTAAGGTAGTTGATTTGAGTCTCTCTGAGGGCTAGTCTTTTTTGGGTGACGAGTTTGGCCAGATCAATCGCTTTGGCTAAATCTTTCGAATTGTAATAAGCTTCCCCGTAAGCGCGGAACGTTTTGCTCCGGTCGTCCTCCATGGGTTGTATCTCGTTCAGGTAGTTTTGATATTCAGTTTGAGTCCCGCTTCCGGAGATCTGAAACACGGGATATTTGCTGGAATAGTCGCAAGTGGCTTCTATCGCTGCATTGTCGATAAATAACGAGAAGTTTACAATTTTACTGCGGGTCAGCCGGTCATTGGGATCAAGGTAGATGCTGACCGTGCAATAACGCGGCACATCGAATTTACCCAGAAACCTGAATTTACCCCCCGATATTTTCGTACTGTCGATGAAATGAGGTTGATTGGTATCATCCAGTGCCAGAAAAACGGGTTTCCCTTCCCATGCTTCGGGGACATGTCCGGTGAGGGTATATCCGTCGTGTTCCGTACAACTGACGACGGATAGAATGAGTGCGATAAATAGAATGTATTTCATCTTTAAAATCGATTTGCTGTTTTTAAAGAGGGTGTGTCAAAATGCAAATTTTCGTATTTTTAGTGGCTTCTCAATATTGATTATCAATAAATTGCAACTATATAATTTATCGAAACACGCATTTTGACACACCCTCTATGTGGTATTATTGTACCTCTTCGTATGTGAAATCGATCCGGAAAGTAACCATACCCATTCCGTAATATGAAGATTCATAAGATACGCTTGTAACGTAATTATCTTCATCATACGTGTAGTTTAACTCGTGGGTCGTTGTTTCTTCCGTCTCCGGATCTACTACCGACATTTTTACGGGAATTCCTGCCGATTTTTCTCCGATCAACCCTGTGAATGCAGCGTACATCCATCCCCAATCTTGAGTATAGTTTATGTTTGAAAGTTGTAAGAAAAGGGCTGCAATGTCCATTCCTGGACGAGTGTATTTTTGTGTTTGGTCGTATTCGAATGATGTTCCGCTGACATCGACTAAATTGCCGGCATCAAAAGTATATTCTAAATTGTTAAGACCTCCTTTGCCTTCATAGGATTTCATATACCGGTCTGCATATGTCCAGTCAGCACTCATGTTTACGTCCTTTGTATTCCAAAGATTATAGAAAATTGTAGCATTTGATTGTGCTAAATCATCGGTTACACTCAGAGTAACCTGTCTTACATATCCTTCTAATTCCCAGTCAGGATCCGGATTACTGATAGATAAAATAATTTGGTCATTGTTTGTTTGTACATCATAGTTCATCTCATGTTCGTAAAGGACATTAGCGTACTTGAAACTTTGTGGACCGTTGGCTGTATAGGAAATTTCGAATGTAGATTCTGTGATATAATCTGCCATTATTTGACTGAAATCATTTACCCAGCCGATCTTGACCAATCGTTTGTATTTTACAATTTCGAACTCTTCGGTTAATGTCCATTCCCCTCCATCCTGGGCAAGGATAAGACGGTAAGTTCCGGCACTGAGGTCTGTGGGTAAAGTACAAATCAATCCGCTCTGGTAGTCTGTTACAGTCAATTCAGTTCGGGTGCCATTCCCGGTTTCTGCGTATACTTTTGACGTTTCGTTGTATCCGTTACCGCCAATATTTATTATTTGGCCGGTAAATCCTGCTTCGGGTATTTCTAATCCGATGATTGGGAGTGAAGCCGCTGTTAATTCAATGCTTCCCAATTCCCATTCGCCGTCTTGTTTTAGTACCAACGTATATTGTCCTGGTGTTAAGCTCATCGGCACGGTCATTGTCACACCGGTGGAAACAATGGTTAGTTGACTTACATCGGCAGATGAGGCTGTGCCTTTGAAGGTGAACTGTGCTGTTGAAGCGAATCCGGTACCGGATACGATAATTTCCGTACCGATTTCAGCTGTAGCGGGTATTCTCACGTTTGATACAGGGTTTTGTGGTGTCGGATCATCATCATCCGAACAAGCCGTGAATGCGCAAATGCTGCATATCATAAGCATCATTATCCGAATTTTTTTCATAACATTTAGATTTTAGAAATTAATAATATAGATAAATTGAACACTTAAAACTTACCATTCTCTATAGGTTACGTCGACAATACGGGCAAAACCGTCGTAGACTTCCGGTTCCACTCCTGAAAAATCTCCGCTCATTTCCGTGTCGTTATATATCCGGAGGATACCTTCCTCACCCCGTAGGCTTCCGATGATCAGATTGTACGAACGGGAGTCACTGGTATTTTTGCGGAATAGATTGAATTTCAGGCGGGTGATTTCCTCTCCTCCCGGTAATGTAAACTGCACTTTTGCCTGCAACGGTTTCGTGGAAAGGTCTACCTGGTAGAGGGTACCGCCCACGGCATAGTACATACAGTTTTTCAGTGAACTGAAAGCGAAGAGGTCTGTCACCTTTGTTATATCGGTACATTCCGACAAGTCGCCATAATAAGCCTTCCCAAGCGCGTTAGGACAACTACTCCACGATTGAGGGACTATGTCGCCTAGCTGGATGCCGTAAAGGTAGCGTTTGTCGCCGTCTGCCAGTACTGTATAGGTTACTGCCATTTGCCCGCTACCCGGGTCATATCGGGTGTTCTCCATGTACACGTAGTCTAGTCCGGTGGGAAATTCATCAAATGCCGAACCCGTAACTCCTCCCGTCGTCGCTTGCATGTCTTCCATCAGTTCTGCCATTTCATTCATCTCCCGCAAAGGTTCCTGATTGTTCAGGTCTGAGGAAGCTAAAGTTTGTCCGTATCCCATGAAGCGTTTGTTGTCGATATCGTATATCATCACCAGGGGAGCGAGGATCATGTTGCCTGCAACATTGCTGCCTGCCATGGGGGCTACCCGGAAATCTTTGTTTATGGGAGAACTGAAAAGTCCGAGAATCTCACCCATATTGCTCGCATAGTGGAAATCCGTCCCGGCAACCATCATTTTGGCATTGACCGTGGGTATTATTTCATGTGGGCTTACTGCTTGTCCGTTCCCCATCTCGTAACGTATATTGTATTCTTCCGTCCAGGCAAAACCGTCACTGCTCAAGCGGGTTGCTCCGTCATCCGTCAGCAAGTAGAAAGGCGATCCGGTTTCGGCGAGGTCTTCCAGTTGCTGGATACGCCGTGGGCCGTTTAATTCCGGCATATCCTGGCTGGATAATAAGTCCCTGTAAGTTTCTCCCGTGACCATGGATATCATGTCCAGTCGTGTCCGACCGTTGTCGGAGCACAACACCATCCAGCCCTCGGAAGTGGTTTGGGTGACTTCCAGTTCGTAAGTCTGTTGCCAGAACAAACCGCTTGTACGGTTGGTTATCGTGAAATATAGCGTGTATGTCCCTTCCGCCAATACCACTTCATAATCCAAAATGCGTTCATTTCCGATCACGGTAGCTGTAACGGCGTCTGCCTGCGGAATCACTTTCCACTCGAACTGGTAATCTTCTTCCGTGAATTGTTCACCTTCAATTTGCGGTGTCAACTGTAAACGTTCGAATTTTCGTACGGGTATTTTCTCATCAATGCCGGTCACCACCGGGGAGGAGAGTTCCCGGTAATCGTAATTCCCCAAATCTTCGGCACAGGATATCAGTAAGAAAATCCAGCAGGCCGTGTATAATAATCCTTTTCGCATGGTTGCATATATTAATATTTAAACAATGGTTCTCCGGTTGTCGGGTCGAAAGCCTCTTCGTCGTATTCTTCTCCCGCTGCTTTCTTTTCTGTTTGGGTGGCCACGTAGTCGCACATTTCTATATAGATAAACTGCCATCTTGCCAGTGAAATACCGCCTGCCGTATTAAATTCGGCGGGGTCTATTTCCAGTACCCGGCATATTAATTCGAACTTTTGCTGGGAGAATTCTCCCCCGAAGTCTTCATCCCAACTTTCCGGGGCAACCGTGAAACGGTCGGAGAAGATGATGCGGTAACGAATCACGGTTGTCGTGTCATTTCCACTTTGCACCTGATACTCGAAAGGCAGGATAAAGTGCTCGTTGGCTTTCAGTTCCAGCACAATCTCCCGGTTTTCTTGTTTCAGTACCGCCGTACGGTTCAGTTGCACGTTATAATCGAGGTTTACTGCCTCTGCCGGCATTTCTGCGACAGAGACCAGTTCATAGTCGGTTCCTTCTATGGCATTGCCTCCTGCTACACTGATGTCTATCGGGCGGGCGTATGCCACGGGGCGTCCCAATGCCTGGACTTTTACCGTGACAGTCATCGTGTCGGCACTGGTATAAACGAATGTCACGTTGGTACTGTCAACGATCGTATTGTTTAACAAACGGTTGTTGAAATATATTCCGTTGATTTGGTCGAAAGTAGCCGGTTTCTCTTCGTTACATCCTGCCAGTCCGAACAATACCGTCATTCCCCAGTATACTTTCCTGATTATGTTTTTCTTCATTGCTGTTGTGATTACTTGGTTATCTGTTTTCTGTTTCAGTGTCGGGCAAAGGCACCACGAATACTGCATTTGACGGAGCCGGGTTGTTCGTTGCCGAATTCGACCGGATAATCGATGAGTACATCCGTTTGTACATGAAGAATAATTGTCCTTCGCCATAAACTTCGCGGATGTATTCATATTGCAGAAGGGTGGTGGTCAGGGTCTGTAAATTGCTTACTCCCCGGTTTTTACGCAACGTGTTTATGTATGATACTCCGTTAGCCAGGCTGTTGGATTGGCTTTCTGCGGCGATCAGGTACATTTCGCCCAGCCGTAGCAAGGGGATCATGGTATTTTCTATCCGTCCCGATTCCGTCATGTCCGAATATTTGTAGAAATAGCGTGCGCTTCCCGAGGAAATCCAATTGGAACGGCAACGGTAGTCGTCCAGATTTCCGCCGGTTCCGGTTCCACCGTAAATAGTTTGTTCCAGTAAATCGGTTTCCATGCGGAATACCATGTTGGGGGCTAACGATGGGTCGAAATATTCTTCGAACAATTCTCCTCGTTGGCTGTCAGAGAGGGCGAACAGAACTTCTGGCGAGAAAATACGGTCCGGATCCTGGGCAGTTCCGTTCACCAGGCTTCTGTCTACGAAAGGAAATATGCCGTTATTGGAAGCTTTTATCACTTCAGTGGAATAATTGAATGCATTTTCCCGTTGTCCGGCGTACAGGCATACACGGGCCAGCAGGCCTGTTACGGCATAGTAGTTTAACCGTAGTGCCCGGTAACATAAGAAATTCGAACTTTCGCCTGCATTCCCGCTTGACAATCCTCCTTCCGTTTTCACGGGATCTTCGTTTAGGAGGATGCGTGCTTCCTGCAAATCTTGTATGATTTTTGTCATCACTTCCGATGCGGGCAGCAGAGGTTCGGGGGACAATACCTCCGACGTGTAGTAGGGGATACTGGTTGCCTCCGGGTTTCTCGAATATACGGGACCGAACAGGCGTAGCATATCGAAATGCAGCATCGCTCTCAGTGCCAGGGCTTCGCCTTGGATTATGTTATAGTTGTTTCCCGTGAATAATTCTTCGCGGGATTTCATATTTTCCAGTAATTTATTGCAGTTTAGAATCAGAGCGTATGCCTTGTCCCAGGTGGAACTCATACAGCTACGCCAGTATTCGGTGTTGTAATTATAATCTTTTAAGTCCGTGTAATTCCCCCATACCAGGCTTTCGTTGCCGATTTCGTAGGCGCCTCCCATGATTTCGATCATTTCTACTGTCAGGGATTTTCCGTACAGGGCCTCGTCATTCAGTCCGATATAAATGCCGTTTAGTGCTTTCTGGAATCCCTCTTCCGATTTCACCAGTTCATCCTCTGAGATCTGGTCGTAGGGTTGGACATCCAGCCAATTGCTGCATCCTGCCAGTAAAAATGCCAGGCAGTACAGTCCGATCAGTCGTTGTATATTCATGTTCATAACATTTGCTTTAAAAAGTTGCCGATAATGAGAAAGAAACCGTGCGGGCAAAAGGGTAATCGATCCCTCGTTCGCTTTTCACGGATGAACAACGGAACAGGTCGTTCATGATGGCCTGAATGTTCAAAACGGATAGTCCCATTCTTTTCACGAAAGGTTGGGTGAATTCATAACCGATATTGAATGACTCCCCGCTTATGGTGTTTTCATCCATCACGAAGCGCGATGACTTGTCGGTTGTCTGGGTCAATGAGATGCCTTTGTATTGGGCTTCACGGTTAGTCGCCGACCAACGGTTGTACAAGGCTCTTTTGTCCTGGTTGTTGTAAACTTCGTCACTGCTGATGTTTTCTACTTTTTCGAAAACCGATTCATTGAATATTTGGGCTCCCAGGGTGTAGCGAAAGTAACATCCTACGGATAATCCCTTATAGTATAGTGTGGTACCGATCACTCCTTCCAGTTTGGGTTCCGTATCTCCCAGAACGACCTCGTCGTCTGTGTCATAAGTGAAGGAATAGGAACCGTCTTTTTTGATAAAAAGTTCTTTTCCCGTGGCTGGATCGATACCGGCAGAACGTACCGCCCAGATGGCTGTGGGGCTTCCGCCGTCATAATAACGCGTTGTCCCGGCCAATGAGGCTTTCTGCTCTTCGTTCAGGGAGCTGAAAGCGTTGCCGATTTTGGCGTACCGTGCTTTGGCGTGTGTCCCGTTAAGGCTGATATTCCAGTTAATTCTTTCTTGCGGTCTGTAAATGGGGGAGACTTTCAGAGTCACTTCTATTCCGGTTGTCTTTTGCTGTCCGGCATTCATAGCCACGCTTTTCACCCCCATGGAACCTGGTGTGGTAATCAGGGCCAATAACGGGTCGGTAATTTTCTTATACCAGTCGAACGTGATGTTCAGGCGGTTGTTCCAGGTTGTGATATCTGCTCCGGCATTCCAATTAATCGTTTCTTGCCATGCCAGGTCTTTGTTGCCCAGCGCGTTGATCACCAGTCCCGAACCGAAAATGTTTGTCATATCCGTGTTGAACGTGTAGGTCGTGAATGCCTGGTATGCCGAAAAGTTCTGGTTCCCCGGATTTCCGACCGAAGCGCGTAGTTTCAATAGCTGAAACCAATCTTTCGCATGAAAAAATGCTTCGTTGTGTAGGTTCCAGCCGATACCTACCGACCAGGTATTGCGGAAACGGTTGTTCGTGCCGAACATGGATGCACCGTCACTACGGTAGTTGAAATCGAGTAAATAACGGTTGTCGTAAGCGTATCCGCCGTTTAGATAAAAACTGGCGGCACGTGTTTCGCTTTCCGAGTAGGACGATTTCCCGTTTTCGGGATAACCATTGGCAAAGGAAGGACTCCCGAAAGCATCTTCCGTGAAGCCGATCGCTTTATAACCGTTGCTTGTTTCTTTCGACAGGCTGAAATTGAAACCGCCCACAGCGTTTATCATGTGTTTCCCTCCGAACAGACGTCCGTAAGTAACAGCAATATCTCCCTCGTAGCTGGTGGATTTACTGGCGGTGTGCGTATAGCTTCCTTTTTTCATTTCCTCTTCATCGTCAAAGTCACTGTGTTCGGGTGAGAGGCGTTCTTCTGCCGAACTGCTGGTTTTCGTTATGCCGAATTTCCCTCTTGCACGTAAATCGTCGGTGGCGAACCATTCGATGATGAAATTGTTGGTAAATCCGGTTTCGTCGCTTTTGTCATAATTATTCAGACTGGCGTTCCACAGGGGATTGGCCACTTTTTCCTCGTAACCATCTCCCGAGTAATAGTATAGGTATTTGTCGATACCCCCGTCTTCGTTATATTTTTTGTAATAAGGGTTGGCTTGTGCATATTCGGAGAAGCTTACGGACGGATCGTTCGTTTCCATATAGTCTACAGTCAATTTATTACTGAACTGGAACTTGCCGGAACGATAGATCAGATCTATATTTCCGCTGATGGTCTGGCGGTCGGAACCTTTCATTACTCCCTGCACGTTACCGTAACTGAGCCCTATACCGTAACGGATGTTTTCTTCACCCCCTTCGGCATATAGATTGTGCTTATGCGTGAACCCGGTGCGTAGCGGTACGCTTAACCAATAGGTGTCGATCCCTTCTTCGATTCCTTTTAAACGGGCATTCCGTAAACTATCCAGGCGTACCTGGTTGATGGCACTGTTGGATTTGTCCGTGTATACACCGGCGAGTGTCTCGAATTGCAATTTTTCACGGGCATTCATTAAGTTGTAATCCGAAAGGTCTGCCATCGTCACGCTGAAATCTCCCTTATAGGAGAATTGCAGGCGTCCCCCCTCCGGGGCCTTTGTTTCGATAACCACCACGCCGTTAGCTGCTTTCGAACCATAAATGGCGGTTGAGGCTGCGTCTTTTAACAAGGTGACCGATGCCACCCGGTTCATGTTCAGGTCCATGATGGTTTCTAATGTCGTTTCGAAACCGTCAAGGATAAACAAAGGTTGATTGGGGTCGGTCCCATACTCTTCTTTCAATCCCATAACACTGCTCTTGCCCCGGATTTCGATATCGGGCATGCGGTTCGGGTCGGAACCGAATTGGTTGTTTTCCACGATTTTGAATGAAGGGTCGAGTGTGCGCAGACTTTGAACCAGATTCGACGCTCCCACGGCTTTCAATTCCTCTGCTTTGAATGTAGTCGATGATCCCGTGAAACTTTCCTTTTTACGGGTGAAGATACCCGTGACGACTACTTCATCCATCTCTTCGATAACAGGAACAAGTGTAATTTTCTGAAAATCGGAGACATTATTTCCGTTGAACTTTTTTACCAGACGCTCGTAACCGATGTACGAAAAGATAATGTTATACTCTGCCGGACCGAGGGGGAATGTGAATTGTCCGTTAACGTCGGTGGCAGTTCCCTGCGTTGTTCCTTCGATCATAACAGTTACTCCCGGTAACGGTTCTTTCGTATGACTATCCACCACAATCCCTTTCAATTCGATGATTTTCATTTCAGTTTTTTGTGGTTCTGCCGGACGTTGGGTGATAATAATCGTTTTATCCTCGATTTTAAATGTGAAAGGAGTTCCGTTCAAAACGTATTCCAGTGCTGATCTCAATGGCGTATTTCTGAACTCCCTCGTGATTCGTTTGTCAGAAGTACCGATTTGCCCGGCATTATAAAAAAATTCCGTTCCGGTGGCTGTTCCTATCTTTTTCAAAGCGTCCAGTAAAGTGGAATTTTCCAGCTTTAAATTTAGTTGTACCTCCTGGGCATAACTTACCTGCGTAAAACTACAAAGCATTTGTAGCAAGAACAGTGGCAGGACGATTTTCTTCCGGAGTTTGTCCCGGAGAACCGTCCGGTTCCGGCTGAATGATCTGTCTTCTTTCATATTGATCTTGTATTAATGAATATTTATTTTATTACTATTCTTTATATTTGAGCATACAAAGCCCCGAACTTCATTTTCCAATGAAGTTTTGTAATTGATATGGAGGGGATTTTACTTCAGATAAATAACCCCGTTTTCAATAATACATTCGATGTTACTTGTCGTTGTTAACAGCTTGGTGATGTAATCAATTCCCCGTTCGTGCCGGATCATTCCCGAAAAACGGGAATCGCGGTGTTCTTCCGATACCTGAATATCGATACCATACATTCTGGACAATTTTTTAGCCAATACACTTAATTTCTCGTTGTTGAAATAGATCACGCCCTCTTTCCACATGGAATATTCTGCGGCATCTACCTCGTATTTTTCCATTTTATTCGTTTCTTTGTCCACGCGGATTTGCTCGTTCGGCGATAAAGTCACCGTTCGGTTGTTCTCCGGAACGTGATAAGCTATTTTACCGGAGAGTAGCGTAGTCACGTTTTCCGTGTTGTCTTCATAAGCCGATACGTTGAAACAGGTGCCGAGTACCCGGATAGATTCGCTGTTGGGAATCTCCACGTAGAAAGGTTTCGTTGTATCGCTTTTCACTTCAAAGAATCCCTCTCCCTTGATTTTTACCCTGCGTTCCGGTTGGGAGTCGAACGTCGATGGGTATTCGAACCAGGTGTCGGCGTTTAGTACGATACGTGTCCCGTCGGCTAATTCAAGGTTGAAATGCTTACCCGAAGGAACATATATTTTCAATATTTTTGCCTTTTGCAGCATAATCTTTTTCCCGTCGGCGGATTGCAGTGCGACATTCGAATGTTTGTCTATATTTATCTTGGCGTCGCCTCCCAGGTTCGAAACGGCGGAATCCCCGACGAGTAGTTGCACCTGTTCGTTGCAAACGGATATGCCCATGTGACCGAGTTGGGTGTATACCGTAACCTCTTGCAGGGCAGTGGGACGGAACACCAGAAACAGGGACACGAACACACAAGCCGCGGCAACACCGCTGGAAATCCAATACATCCGGCGGGTATTTCTTCTCCGGCGGATCCTGCTTTTTACGTCCTGGTAATTTCTGTCCAGTATATGTTCCCCGCACTCCTTTGCCCGGAGAGAGTTCCAGATCTCATCCAGCAACTCATCTTCATTTTCCCCGATGGGGCGGTTCAAATATTTCTCTGTATCTGTTTTCATGCACGCTATAACCTGATCGACATTAATATAATACCTGACTGCCCGAAACTACGTATTCGAAAATACTATTTTTTTATTTTTCCCCGAAGTTTTTTCATTGCCTGGTAGAGGATGGTTTCTACTGTCCGGACGGAAATGCCTAATTTTCGGGCAATATCGGCACTTTTCCTGTTCTCAATGTGACTCATGATCATTACCTGGCGGCTTCTTTCCGGTAATTCATTCAGTAAAGCGGATAATTGTTGTTCGGGTTCGGGTCCTTCTTCCGCCCGGATCACGTTTTCTTGTTCCTCTTCGCTTTTTTTTCTTTTAAGGTTTTCTTGATGTTGTAGGTGGAGAAACCGGGTTTTGAGGTAACGCAGGGAATTGTTGTGCGTGCTGCGAAGCAGGTAATTGCGCAGAGATTTTTCCCGGTCGAGATTTTTCCGGTTTTCCCATAAGGCAACGAAAATATTTTGAATAATCTCCAAAGCCGCTTCCGAATCACCGACGATAGAGGCAGAATAGTTTTGAAGAAGAGCGAAATAGCTTTTATATATTTTCTCGAAAGCGGTTTCCTCTCCTTTGATCAATGCGTCCAATAGGGATTGATCTGACTCGGTCGTATGACTACCTTTTTCTATCATGATCGATGTACTGCCGTGTGTAATTCTATATTATTAAACGTTCGTTTATGGATATCGTTTTTTCGTGTTCATTATTTTGGGGGGCGAATTTATATTATTTGCTTATTTTCAATGTGTGACATTTTTTTTATAAATTATTTTTCCCGTTCAATAAACGGATTTATATTGATATCTGTATCAGCAAACTTTATGCCTTATCATTCGTTCGCATAAATGCGACAAATTTAAAGCAATTTTCTAAAAATGTCAGGATATATTCAATCATATCTTTTTATGAGGATGCGGATATAGATGATATCGGGGCTGACGGGGGGACATCACTGCTGTTGTAAAAATGGAATATTTCCGTATCTTCGTATAATTTATAATAAACTCAGGAGTAGACGAATATGGACGGAGATAGGAACATAAGTGAAATAATCAGTGATATCCGTGACAATTGTGAATTGGCCAAGGCGGCAAAATGAGGTCGTAGAGTTATATTGGACCCGTTTTCATTTTTAATGGTATGACTTTCATATTTTTGACACAAATTCAAGAAGCGAATCTACCATACCTATTCTTGCAATCCGTCCAACAGTATGCTGGTAGTCTGTTCCCGGTCAGAGAATCGGAAGTGCCGGTTTAACAGACGATAGAGGAAAACAACGAGGCTGCATGATATTCGAAAAGAAACCCGTTAGTCTTGCCCAATTTGTCCGGCAGGTCCGAGAACGGTTTACGGTACGTTTTATCGTTTCATCACAGAGCACTTTGCGTGTAGAGTCTATAAAATGTGCCAACTGCATTCCATTACACGGAAAAATTTAGATTAAAGCGAGAAAGTATTAAAAAACAACTTCCTTCGCAACATTCTGAACAAGAAACCTTATAATTGCAACAATATTATCTTTCAAGTGCCATCTTATACACTGTTTGCCATTCTCTTTAATTGAGGGAATATTATCAAATAAACAATTAAATTGTATGGCAACAGTAAAAATCAAATTCCGTGTATCTTCCATTGAGACGAAGGCGGGTACACTCTACTATCAAGTAATTCACAACCGTCTGGTAAAACAAGTTCATTTCGGCTATAAGCTGTACCCATCGGAATGGGATGCCGATTGTTCCAGAGTCATCCTGTCCTCCGGTATCGAAAAAGGGCGGGAGGGATATCTGCTCTATATGAAGACCGCTTTGGCGAACGATCTTTCCCGTTTCAAGGAGGTCATCGTGCGGCTTGAACGTTCCGACATGGCATATACCGCCGACAAAGTGGTGGAACTGTTCTCCTCTCCGGCTGATTGCGGTGGGTTTGTCTCTTTTACATGGTAGCTCATCCAGGAATTGAAAAAGATAGGCAAAAAGTGTACAGCCGAGACCTATATGACTACACTGAACAGCTTTTTACGTTTCCGTGGCGAGTGTGACCTGCTGTTCAGGGAGGTGGACTCCAACCTGATGGTGGAATACGAAACCTTCCTGAAAGGTATCAATGTTTGCCCGAATATTTCCTCTTTTAATATGCGTAACCTGCGTGCCATCTATAATCGTGCAGTGGAAAAGGAGTTGACCGTGCTTTTCTATATCAAGAAGTTTGCTTAGGGTTATTCCAAAAGCTTGACTAAGTTTATATAAAGATAGAAGCTGAGGGCTTATAAAACCGAATTCATATTTTGAAAGCTCGCTGTTATCAATATCCGTTAAAGCCTCAAGGTCACGTAAAGACCACTTTTTTGCTTTACGTAACTCTTTTAATCTCTGACCCAACCGATACAATAATTCATTATCTTTCATGATTTTCGATATTATTTTTCAAAGGAAATTATAACATGTACGATGCTTGCAGGGTTTAAACACAGCAATATGCTTCTAGTTAGAAATAAGAGATATAATAAGTATAACTTAAGCAGACTGATTAATCTAAACCAACCAACGCTGCATTAAAATACGCGAATGTCTGGAATTTATGTCAATCAATAAAACCTAGTAGTATGGATACCTTTGAAGATACTCTTACCAATGAAGATTACGAACAGATTTTGCGTAATCTTCCTCCCGATTCACGGGATTTGTCACTATCACATGAGGCTGAGAGGATTCGGGAGGGCTTCATTGGTTACCATTCTTACCCGAATCCTTTCGATTGTATCGAAAATGACACGGAACTGATGGAATGCTTTTTCGGCTGGCTTGACGAAGTGGTTTTGAACCTGGAGCATGTTAAAAATGCCTGCCTTTATTACCTGATAAACTCACCGGATGATAAGGGGAAAAAGGGGGAAACCGGGAAAGAGTTGAACAGGCTGGAGGCATTGTGCAATCAAGTAATTACTATGATAATACTAGTTAAAGTATAAGACAATTAATGAATGGTTTTAGATAGTTCTTTGAAAGTTTGTTTTGTTATGTTAGAGAATTTTCACTCCGCTTGCCGGAAGCAACCGGGACCCTTACGTTTTCTTTTATCGGATATAAAACGTTGCATATCCCTTTTACTGCCGACGTTCCTTTATTCAGGATGATATAAAAAACTCAATTAGTCTTCTTCCTGGCGGATAAAACCGATAGGGCGGCGCGGTTTGTCTGACAATTTCTGATGTACCTGCAATTCTGCCAGTGTCTGATTGATAAGTTCGAGTTGTATGCGGGTGTCTTCGTTGATGTCGTTCTGGTCGGCGAATATTTCTTCCATGTAGTCTTTTAATTTTTTCATTTCTTCCCGGAGTTCAGCATTTTTATCAACGGGAGGATTAGATATTAGGCGGCGCATAGCTACGAAAGCACGCATGATATTAATATTCACCTGTATGGCTGTATCCGAGTTTGATATACCGGAAAGCATGGCTGGTCCTTGTTCGGTGAAGGCATAGGGGAGTTTACGGGTACCTCCCCAATTTGATATTCCATTTTGGAATATCAAGTTTGTTTTCAACTGGTCAAATTCTTCTTTTGTTAGTTGAAACATAAAATCAGAGGGGAAACGCTTGATATTTCTTTGAACGGATTTATTCAAATTGCCGGTGGTTACCTGATACAATTCAGCTAAATCGCGGTTTATCATTACTTTATGCCCGCGGATTTCATATATTTTGCTCTGTATGCGTTGTAAGTCTACCATAAACACCTGGTTCCCGGATTGAATCCTATAAATTTACCTTAATCGTCCTCATACCAGTCCGGGATAAAATCGACCGGCAGATCTTTTGAATCCTTACGTTCCTTTGATAATACTTCCAACAGCTTGTATTCGGTCCAGGCAGGTTCGCCCATATTTCGGTCCAGATAGCTCGTTGCACTGATACGTATTTGGTATTCGTACCCCGGCTCGTAATCAAACTTAGTGATGTTGCCAAGAGGTTGCCACTCCGACTGCGATTCGTTCTTGACTGCGTACACATCAGTAAGAGTGCTATTGCCACACGATGTAACTACTCCGGGTAACTTCTTAGAAGCCACAGTCAGAGTGTACTCTTTGTAATCGGTAACCTTTCGGACATCGCGGTCATCATCGTTACTGCAAGCTGAAATAAAAAGGCAGGCGATGAATAGGAAAGAAATGATTTGGTTTCTCATATTCTTTATTGGCTCTCGTAGGCTCAACAGAGAGAATTAGTTAAATATAGAAAACGTGAGCCAACTATGCCACGTCTTGATTTGTAGGTCGTAGGAAACCATTAGTGCAGATGTTACAATAGCAGCCCACGCTATAAGCGTGAGAATCACTATGCTATCTCTTGCACTGATTCTTGAATTTCCTACATTCACAAATCTCAAGATAAGCATAACGCTTCTTATTTTTTTCAAAATGTCGTGCAGGCCAAAGACTTGCGATGGCACAGTTAGCTATTATTATCAAGAATAGCACCATATCTCCCGATAAATGTGTAATTTTGCGTTGATAAAACAATTACGATGGCACAAGAAATAGACCACAATCTCGAAAATCAGCTCTATGATGATGTCTGTAACATCATAGAGCAAGCCCGTTATCGGGTTGCTGTGTATGTGAATTCCGAAGCGTCCATGATGAACTGGAATGTCGGCAAAAGGATTAAGGAAGATGTGCTACTCAACAAACGGGCAGATTACGGAGAGCAGGTTCTTAAGCGTTTGTCTCAAAGATTGAAAGCCAAGTATGGCGGTGGGTGGGGTTATCAGAAACTCCAACATTGTGTACGCGCTGCGTACACTTTTGGTGAGGACGAGAAAAGGGGCTGTCTAACAATAAAATGTTATTCAGCCCTTTTTTTGTTCTTCGTGAGTATATATTTTCTTTTCAGTGAGTTTATGCAGCCTTTTTCTTTCTCTCATCGTTAATTTGTATAGTTCTTCGCCAATAATGTGTCTTTTTTAGCGATTTTGCTTCCCCCAAATGACGAACCGCCCTCCGGGCAGCCATTTTGCTGATGTTATGTGCAATGGCTTTTAATCCGAACTCGATACAGACCCCGGTAATGCCTCTTAACCTGAACCGTCTGAACTTCCCCGCTTCTTTAATATTTGCAAAGACTGCTTCCGGTTCAATGGATCTTTTCTTCCTGTGAAAGATCCCTTCTTCACTGTTGAGCAGTTTCCTGACTTTTTCCTTGTACCGGCTGAGCGTATGACTGACTTCTATCTTTCTGTTACCCATAGCTTTGTTACAAAGTCCACGCACAGGACATCCCGCACATTTCACCGCCCTGTAGACACTGACCCGTGAGCTGTATCCTGCATCGGATTTACGCTCTTCTTCCCGGATGAAAGACAGATGCTGCCCCATGGGACAGACATAGTAGTTTCCTTTCGGGTTATAGAACAGATTCTGCACAAGGAAGGCATTTTTCTTATACTTACGTTTCTGCTCCTGATGGAACATATTGTACTTGACATAAGGAATGAGGTTATGACCAAACAGGTATCCATAGTTTTGCTCACTGCCGTAGCCTGAGTCAGCAACCACCACACTACTTTGTCTGCCGTAACGTTTTTCAAAACTCTCCAGGAAAGGGATAAGTGTAAGCGTATCGGTGGGCCGCTGATAAACGGCATAGTTGGTTATGAACTGATTTTCCGTGGCTATCTGTATATTGTAACCGGGCTTTAGCTGTCCGTTTTTCATAGCATCTTCCTTCATGCGCATGAACGTAGCATCTGTATCGGTTTTCGAATAGGAATTGCGTTCTCCCAGGATATCGAGAGCGCGTTCATATTCAAGTATTTTCGGTATGGATTCTTTTTCTGTCTTTTCTACTGCCTTCTTTATTTTCTTGGGAACTTCCGTACTATTCATCTTTTTTTGTATACGGGCTGTCCGTGCCTGGAACTCTTCCACAGAAAGTTTTTCGTCCGGTTGTGTTTCACGGCTCTCCATTTCCAGTACCTGTTCTGCCTCAGAGAGGATGCGGCGGGTCTTTTCCCTCAGACGGGTATCATACGTTTCTATACTCCCACGCCACACAAAGGTGTATTTATTAGAAGCCGACTCGATTTTCGTGCCGTCTATATATTGTACTTCTAAGGAGACAAAACCCTCCGAATGAAGGAGTTCTACCACTTGCGTAAAAATACCGTCAAAAGAGTCTTTTAAGCGTTTACCACGGAAATAATTTATCGTACGGAAGTCCGGACGTGCTCCGCCCGATAACCACATGTAATGGAGGTGTTCCTGAAGTTGACGCTCGATTTTTCGAGAGGAGTAAATATTGTTCAGATAAGCATAAATCAGTACTTTTAGCATCATACGCGGATGAAAACAACTATTGCCGCCTCCCTTATAACTTGCAAGCACCTGACTGACATCGAGACGGTCTACAATACTGTTTAAAACACGTACGGGATGAGTGGCAGGAATTAATTCATCAAGACTCGGAGGTAATAATTGGATTTGACCCTGATTATCGGATTTAAATGCTATCTTTGCCATCGGTATCAGATTGTGTGTTATTTAGTTAGGCAAAACAAATATAATAAATCAATCTGAAACTGAAAAGGCTTTCAAACTGATTTTCAGCAAGAAAGCCTTATTTTTTTTAATAAAAAAGAACTGTCTAAAACTTGTTAGACAGTCCCCAATTGAGTTGGACTCACCTGCGGTCACTAATGGCACTGAACAACAGTGTGGCCCGTCAGTTTTATATGGAGATGTGCCGCCTTGAACATTGGTCAACACGTACTCTTGATGAGAAAATAGATGCGCAATTGTTTGAGCGCACGGCCATCAGCCGTAAGCCGGACGAGATAATCAAGGCTGAACTTGACAAGGTAAAGGAGAAAAACGAATTACAGCCGGATATGGTATTCCGCAGCAGTTATTTTCTTGACATGCTCGGATTGCCTGATGTTTTCAGCGAAAGCGATTTGGAAACAGCGATACTCGATCAAATTCAATATTTCCTTAAAGAGTTCGGCTCTGATTTCGCATTTGTCGACCGACAGAAACGCATCCCTGTTGATGGAGTGGATTATCGGCTTGACCTGCTGTTTTACCACAGGGGACTGCGCCGACTGGTAGCAATCGACCTTAAGCTCGGAAAATTCAAGCCGGCATACGAAGGGCAGATGCTGCTGTATCTCCGCTATCTCAACCGCCATGACAGGAAAGAAGGCGAGGCTTCGCCAATAGGTCTGATACTTTGTTCTGAGGGTAATACAGAACATATTGAGTATCTTATGCTTGATGAAGAATCGCCCATCAAGGTAGCCCAATATTACACGAAACTACCAGATAAAAAACTGCTTTCCGAAAAATTGCAACGTGCCATTGCCATAGCAAAAGAACATTACCGCTTGAAAAAACGTGATGAGGATTAAAGAACGCCGACATAGATATAGATAAAAGAGAAAGGGGGGTATAATGAACTTTTTTTGCAACTGATATAGCAAGCCACGAATTTATTGTCATGAAAAACCAAGCCAAATACCAATAGGGCGAAAGTGTGAACAAATCGTTCACTCATTGATGAACCTTGCAATGTAGCATCAGAACATTTTACTTTAAGCGTACTATATATACGCTTGGAGTAAAATAAAATTATCTACGCATGAGTACCAACCTGCCCAATTTCACACATACATAGATAAGCCTTCAAAAAAGAAAAATAGTATTTACCCTTTTCCAAAACACCTGTCATACAGTCCCTCTTATAATGCGTTCCTTATTTCTTTTTTGAAGGCCAGATCTTCCATCGAAAGAGGCGTTTGTATGTAAATAAAAGTTAAATGCATTAAATCTTTGGTTTTAGAATCCCTATAGAACCCATAACATCACTTTTCTATCGTATTATGCGCAAACTATTGAACACCAGTCATTAACAAATACTATCTCAAAAAAAAAGAAATCATGTGAAATGAGAGGAGGGAGGATAAGAGTAAAAGGAGAGTACTCTTATTGGATTTGAGATGGAGGAATCGGAAATGGTGCAGATCGATAGTTCTTATCTGGAATGAGTACAACTAATTTACTTACCTTCTATTCTGCACCATTTCTAAAATGCAATACTTTTGGTTGTTTCATATTCTCGCTGCTCTTGCGTTTTAGAGTAACAGGACTGGCGAAACTACTTTCTTTTTGTTTAAATTATGAAAGGATAAAATGATTGGTAAGGGGATAATAATTGAAAATTTGGTTTGTTATGTCGGTGAGAATCCATAAATTTATGAAATATTTCTAAATACGTGCTGTTATGGGGTAGATTAGCAGGTTATACAGAGTAAAATTTACGAAATCCGGGGGCAACGGGTGATGCTCGACCGGGATTTAGCAGAATTATATGGGATAGAAACAAAACGATTGAAAGAAGCTGTAAGGCGTAATATCGAACGTTTCGAAGGAGAGGATTTTATGGTACGACTTACTCCTGAGGAAATTAATGAACTTTCAAGGTCGCAATTTGCGACCTTGAACATTGGACGAGGCTACAATATTAAGTACGCCCCTTTTGCTTTCGGTGAATTGGGGTGGCCATGCTCAGTAGTGTACTAAAATCAACGACTGCGATTGAAATCAACAGAAACATCATGCGTGCCTTTGTTGCTATGAAACAATTTCTCATTGTCCCGCCTGAAAGTAAAATTGAAAGATTGCAAAACGAAATGAAAGAACTCCGGGAGTATATTGAGGAAGCCTTTACCGACTACAACGACATTAACGAAGATACCCGGATGCAAATCGAACTGATCAATCAGGCACTTGCCGAGTTACAGGTGAAAAATAAAGAACAGATCAGAAAAGAACGTCCGAGGATTGGGTTTATAAGGGCGGAAGGTGGTGTTTAATAATCCAACTTACCTCAATCACGGATGTTGACATGGAAACCCTGAAAATCAAGCCAGACGAAAGGTCAGTCCCGGAATCCCTACAGAAACACGGATGTTTAATCGGAAATTAAAATCAATGAAATGAATTTGGTAATTTATTTTCTCGAATAAGAATTATATGCCGATTTTTTCTTATATTTTTGCAGAAATGATTATACGATGCGATATTATATTTAAGATTTGAAATTAAGAAAATTAATGCACAATGTAATCTCTGAATTTTCATACGGTTCAATAATATTTTTATATAATAATATTGAGAATGAATATATTGCACAGGAATTTGAGATGTTGACAATTTGTGCGAAGCATACAAAAATAGTGATTTTACAGTTCGAAAAATAGAAGATGATGGATATCTCAAACAACAATACATGGATTAAACAATTTGGAGTCTTACCAATTAAGTTGAATCCTATTTTAGCAGAAGAACGCTATCTTATGCTAAACGGTGGATACTCTGATTTCTGTTTGCAATCATTTGATGATTCTGATTTTGAATTAGATAAAATTGCATGGTCTTCAAATGTGAAAAACTATGTGAAAATTATTACTGATAATGTTGTTATCAGAAATTGGTATGAGAATAAAACGGAAACAGTAAAAAAAGATAAGGTTATATCTAATTTCAATCAGTTTTATAATTACATTTTTAATAAATCATACAAAACAGAGAGTGATATAGTACCTTTTGTAATTGATATATTCAATCAATTAAGAAATATTACACAAGAAAGTTCAGATCCTCTTGAGGCATTAAATTTGTTGTTTATACTTTTGGTTTCAATAGAAGAGGATTATAATAATATAGATAAATCGATTTGGGGAATTGACAATGTAAACTTACCGCATTCGTTTGATTATTTTGTTGAAAGAATTAGGGAGGGAGTAAAAACAGCAAAGCCTAATTTAGACCTAATATTAAGACATTCGTCCGGTAGGCTGTTCCAGGAAGCCAATAGAAATGTGATATCCTTTAATCCCCAAAGAGATCTATTTGGAGGTATATCCAGTAAATTAATCACGGAGTCTATTGCATATACAAGTATTCATTATACTCCACAGTACCTTGCAAGAGCAATTGTGGAAAATTGTCTGGACAATCTGGACTTAAATGCATTAAATGAGATTTCAATTCTGGATCCTTCATGTGGTTCTTCTGAGTTCTTAATTGAAATACTTAAACAATTAAAAAACAGGAATTATACCGGAAATATTAATATTAAAGGCTTCGATAACTCCAAAAATGCAATAGAAACGTCTCGTTTTTTATTAAATTATGAAAATAGAACTCAATGGAATCACTCTCTTAGAATTGATTTGAGAGTGGTCGAGGATTCATTGACAGAGGAATGGGGTATAAATGATGTTCTGCTAATGAATCCTCCATTTACCTCTTTCGAACTCATTAAAGATAAAGAAATAAAAGCAACTATTAAATCCGTATTAGGCACTTTTGTAAAAAGTGGGAGACCAAATCAAGCTAGTGCTTTTTTCTTAAAAGCAATTAATTCTTTATCTGAGAATGCTGTTTTCGGTTGTGTTTTGCCAAGTTCAATCTTTACATTAGACATATATAACTCGTTAAGAAATCATATATCTGAAATTTCAAATTTCAAAATAATCGGAAAATTAGGAAACTATGTTTTTGAAGATGCCCTTACTGATGTAAGTATTATTGTTGGAATAAAGAATAGAATTAATTTTCCGCCTAAATTAATTTGGACAAAAAATGAGAAAGGAGTTGCACAGGAAGCATTAAGGGAGTTAAGAAAATTACAAGCAAATAATGAAATAGCTATATCTAAGAACTCCTATAGTATTTATACTCCCGAAAGATTTCCGATTTTAGAGAATAATTGGAGAATTATCTCATTGAATGAAAACAAATTTATTACAGACCTTAATGTTTACATTGGTGCAAGAAAATTAATAAAACTTCAAGAAATATTTACGGTTTATCAAGGGGCATTATTAGGGACCAAAGATGTTTTTACCATATCAGAAGATGAATATTTAGGTTATTCTGATGAAGAAAGAATTTATTTCCGGCCATTATTAAATAATTCCGCAATAAATAAAGGGTGTATCAATATCACAGAATATGTCTGGTATCCATATAATCAAAATGGATTAATGATTCAGAATGAGGTGGAATTAAATCAGATTACTTTTGCTCAAAAAAAATTGTTGCCGAATAAACTTAAGCTACAACAAAGAAGTGAAAATCGTGAAGAATGGTGGTCTTTAACAAGGCCAAGAAATTGGCAATTTATAAAAGAGAAACGTTTATATTCAACTAGATTTGGAAACTCGAATTCGTTTGGATATGATAACATTGGTGATGCTGTAATAATAGAGGGGAATGCTTTTTTTCCTAAAAAAGAAATGTCTGAGGAAGATTTGTTGTTTTATTTGGCAGTATTTTCCAGTAACTATTTTGATTATTTATTATCTATTTTTTCTAAGCAGTTAGCTGGAGGTAAATGGTATGATTTAGGTAATAATTTTATAAAAAAAATTCCTATACCTGATGTTCATACTTTTAGCATTAATGATTCCGAAGCATACTCTAAATTAGTTGAAATTGGAAAAGAATTGTCAAATGGAAATACGTTTGTTAAAACGTTATCTAAAAATCAATTAGTTAAATTTTATCCGGAACTTAGAAATGATTGATTTAGGAAAGCTTGTGGCAGAGTTGAACAGTAAAAGTGGGATTTACTTTGATGGTTTTTTTAATATTAAGGAAGTTAAGAGGACTTCAAATGTGATAGCTTACAGAAATGAGGGCACATCATTTGCGTTGAATAGATTTGAAACGCCACAGGAAAAAGTCAAAGTATTAAAATGGTTTGATGATTATTGGATTTTTTTGGAACTTCGAGGTTTTCGTAGTATAAATGAAAATATAGAAAAGCATATAAATATTTCTTTGTGTGTCTTTCAAGGGGAGGCCTCGGATGAGGATAAATATCAATTGTTTAGAGCAGAATGGGATGATTTCTGTAATCCCGATGAAATACATTCTCAGCCACATTGGCATATAACATCTAGTCAGGCTCTTGAAAAAACGTTTGTTTCTTATGCAATAGATTTGGATAAAAAAGACTTTGTTGATTTACTGGAAAATGAGAAGCAGCGAGTTTTTGATGTAAAAAGAATCCATTTTGCAATGAATGGGAATTGGTCTAATTCGGAAACTAATATTCATAAAATTGATAGCGAAGAGAAGGTTCTCCGATGGTGGTTTGGTATATTAAATCACATAAGAATAGAGCTTGATAAATAGAAATTTTCTTATATTTAAATGTATAAACTAGGAAATTGTGGTCATGGGGGAGATTTGCAGGTTATATAAAGTAAAATCCTTGAATAACGATGATACAAAAGAAGCTATAAAAATCTTTCAAGAAAAGAAAGTTCGTACTATTTGGGATCGTGAAGCTGAGAAATGGTACTTTTCTATAGTTGATGTTGTTTCCGTACTGACGGACGTAAATATTGGAACAAGCTGAAACAGAGATTGAAAGAGGAAGGAAATGAAACGGTGACAAATTGTCACCAGTTGAAAATGCATGCTGTTGATGGGAAGATGAGAATGACTGATATTGCTGATACCGGACAGTTATTCCGATTGATTCAATCCATTCCATCTCCCAAAGCCGAACCGTTCAAATTATGGATGGCGCAGGTTGTCCGGGAACGGTTGGATGAGATGCAGGATCCGGAACTGACGATTGACCGGGCGATGATGGAATATAAGAGATTAGGGTATTCTGACAATTGGATCAACCAACGTCTGAAAAGTATTGAAGTACGAAAAGATCTGACAGACGAATGGAAGAGTAGAGGATTGAAAGAAGGCATACAATTTGCCACCCTCACAGATATTATCACTCAGGCATGGGCTGGCATGACTACAAAAGAATACAAGGATTTTAAAGGGTTGAAAAAAGAAAACCTCCGGGACAATATGTCAAATATAGAACTGATCCTGAATATGCTTGCAGAAGCTACCACTTCTGAGATTTCAAAGGAAAAGAAGCCCGCTACTTTTATTGAAAGTAAAGTTATTGCCAAACAAGGCGGGCAGGTGGCCGGAAATGCACGAAAGGAAATAGAATCCCGTACCGGGAAGGACGTTATTACGCCGTTGAATGCAAAAGATTATTTGGAACTCGATAAACAATCTGAAAAGGAGATTCAAGAGGAGTAAAATTATGCCGGGAAGTTAAAATTTAAAAATTAAATTCATTACAATTGCTAGGGTTGGAATGGAAACTTTAAAGATTCAAACCGGACGAAAGGTCCGTCCCGGAATTCCTATATCAAAGATTTTTCGTAACTTGTCTAGCAAAATCATGTGTGAGAGGAGGAAGAATAAGAGTAAAAGGAGAGTACTCTTATTGGATTTGAGGCGGGAGAAATCAGAAATGGTACAGATCGATAGTTCTTATCTGGAATGAGTACAACCAATTTACTTACCTTCTATTTTGCACCATTTCTAAAATGCAATACTTTTGGTTGTTTCATATTCTCTCTGCTCTTGCGTTTTAGAGTAACAGGACTGGCGAAACTACTTTCTTTTTGTTTAAATTATGAAAGGATAAAATGATTGGTAAGGGGATAATAATTGAAAATTTGGTTTGTTATGTCGGTGAGAATCCATAAATTTATGAAATATTTCTAAATACGTGCTGTTATGGGGTAGATTAGCAGGTTATACAGAGTAAAATTTACGAAATCCGGGGGCAACGGGTGATGCTCGACCGGGATTTAGCAGAATTATATGGGATAGAAACAAAACGATTGAAAGAAGCTGTAAGGCGTAATATCGAACGTTTCGAAGGAGAGGATTTTATGGTACGACTTACTCCTGAGGAAATTAATGAACTTTCAAGGTCGCAATTTGCGACCTTGAACATTGGACGAGGCTACAATATTAAGTACGCCCCTTTTGCTTTCGGTGAATTGGGGTGGCCATGCTCAGTAGTGTACTAAAATCAACGACTGCGATTGAAATCAACAGAAACATCATGCGTGCCTTTGTTGCTATGAAACAATTTCTCATTGTCCCGCCTGAAAGTAAAATTGAAAGATTGCAAAACGAAATGAAAGAACTCCGGGAGTATATTGAGGAAGCCTTTACCGACTACAACGACATTAACGAAGATACCCGGATGCAAATCGAACTGATCAATCAGGCACTTGCCGAGTTACAGGTGAAAAATAAAGAACAGATCAGAAAAGAACGTCCGAGGATTGGGTTTATAAGGGCGGAAGGTGGTGTTTAATAATCCAGCTTGCCCCAATCACGGATGTTAACATGGGAAATCTGAAAATCAAACCGGACAAAAGGGCCGTTCCGGAATTTCTATTTATATTTGAGAAATATCCTCAAATTTTACATGTAATTTAAAACAAATAGATATCTTTGGCGTATAAAATGAGAATAACTCTCATTTGTGGAGAGAAAAAATGATATTATGTTATTAGAATTTACAGTAGGAAATTATAGATCATTTAATAAGAAATGTACATTGTCTCTTTATGCTCAGAGTATTGGTGATGATCCTAAAACGAATGTAATAGAAAAAGAGGGTGTAAAAATTTTGAAGACGGCTGCTATTTATGGAGCTAATTCGAGTGGGAAAAGTAATCTTATTCTTGCTTTGGGTACAATGGGGAGATGTGTGCTAAGCTCGGTAAAACTGAATGACGATGATGAATTAGATTATGATCCTTTTTTACTTTCAGATGTTCAGGGAAAACCTACTTTTTTTGAAATATTATTTTTATTAGATTCAGTTTGTTATAGATATGGATTTGAATATAATTTGAACAAAATTATTGGTGAGTGGCTTTTTATAAGAGAAGGGAAAAGAAAAGAAAAAGTTCTATTCATAAGGGATATTGACGGAATAGGCGTTAACGAAACATTTTTTATAGAGGGTATTGATAATGAAAAAAATACAAATGATAATCGATTGTTTTTATCTTTGTGTGCACAATTAGGAGGAGAAATTTCTAAAAAAGTAATAGATTGGTTTCGACGTGGTTATAATGTACTCTCTGGACTTGAAAGTGATGGTTACCAGGGATTTTCTAAGTTTATGTTTCACAAACATAAGGAAGGATGTGAAGAAGCGTTAGAGTTTTTTCATACTTTAGGATTAGGTTTTGAGAATTTAGAAACGTTAGAAGAAGACGCTATTGTTCCTAAAGATTTACCTTTGGAGTTAAGGACATTTTTGTCTAAACAGATTACAGGTAAAAAGACAATTTCTCTGCAAGCTATTCATCATAAATATAATAAAAATGGAAAAATTGTTGGAGATGAAAAGTTTGATGTTGAAGAAAAAGAATCTGCTGGAACAAAAAAATTAATAGATTTAGCTGGTCCGATATTTGATACATTAAAAAGAGGGGCAACATTAGTTGTTGATGAATTGGATGCTAAGATGCATCCATTAATTTCAACACATATTATAAGATTATTTAACAGTAATCAGTTTAATCCCCACGGTGCTCAACTTATATTTTCTACACATGATACCCATTTATTATCTTCAAAAATATTCAGGAGAGATCAAATATGGTTTACGGAGAAAGATCAGCAGGAACAGACAGATTTGTATTCAATAATGGATATTGTTCTGCCTGATGGTACAAAGCCTCGTAATGATAGTAATTATGAGAAAAATTATATAAATGGACGTTATGGTGCTATTCCCTATATTAACTAAATTGATTGAATGCGATGGCACGGAAAATAAAAATAGATAATTCGATTTTAAAACGTCGCGCATATAAGAAACGTTCACATGAACCTGTGGAGGCCATATGCAAAATTTTAATTGTTTGTGAAGGAAGTAAAACTGAACCTAATTATTTTGGAGAATTTAATAAGAAAAAAAGAGGATTATATGTTTTTGATTTAGAGTTTAGTGGTGGAGGTATTAGTACAAAAAAGGTTGTGGAGGAGGCTATAGAGTTAAAAAAACAGGCAGATATGAAAAATGATCCATACGATAGAGTGTGGGCTGTATTTGATAAAGATGATTTCCCTGATGCTGACTTTAATGCTGCTATATTAAAAGCAGAAAGTAATCATATTGGGTGTGCCTGGAGTAATGAAGCGTTCGAGTTATGGTATCTGTTACATTTCCATAATAGAGTAACTCCCATGTCAAGGACCGAATATAAAAATGCAATATCAAATGCTGTCAATGATTCTCCTTTTTATAAAGGTAAAAAAGAATATGTGTATAAGAAAAATGATCCGAAAAATTATTCAATCATGAATAAATATGGTAGCCAGGATTCTGCAATTAAGAATGCGTTAGCTATGGAAAGATGCTATACTGGTCAGAGCTTTGCAACACATAACCCATGCACGAAAGTGCATGAAATTGTTTTACAGTTGATGGGAAAAGATGAGAAATTAAATAAAGAAATAAGCGAAAAAATGAACCAGAAATTAGATTAAATGTTTTATTTAACATTTTTATGGGATAGAAAAACGAGCTTTTAAATGAGCTCGTTTTTTAATGTAAAAATGAGAAAATTTGATTTTAATTTATTGAGAATTTTCCCTATATTTGTTATGACTTCTATACTGACGGCGGGGAAACCTGCCAATTTATGACAGGCATTTTTTATGCCCTGTTCTCTCCATATACGGCGGTTTCGTACCCCCGTGTTGGAGCGTTAATGCGCCCACTGCCTTTGTGGTGAAGAGTAACGGGACAGGCGAAACCGTTTGTATTTCACCTCAACTGATTTTTTTATCATGCATAATAGACAAGTGAATAACACGAAAAACTTTATTAAAATATTTATTAAGAAAAAGGATTGATTTTTCAGATAAAATGCTTAATTTTGTAGAAGACTGTAAAAAGTGCGCAAGAGTGCGCATTAAAAAATAATGTAGATAGAGTTGTTCAATAGGCAAATTTCGGGGGATTTTTGTTAGGTCAGATAAGACTTTCTCATGAACAACGTGACTATTTACACCGTAAGGTGTGGATTGTTGCGTTAGCTATGAGAAAGGTTTCCCCCGAAACCTGCCTATTGGTGAAGCAAACAGTTCACACCAAATTTTTATGCTTATGAAAACAAATAATTAATCTTCCGGTAGTGCTTCTTCGGGCAAAAATACTCGTGGAGAGCATTTGAATAACCTGGCAAAAGCATTTAGATGTCTTAAATTATATTTAGCATCTCGTGTTCCTGCTTCAACGTCACCAATAAAACCGGAGGTCACGTGAGCAACTTCCGCAAGTTGTTCTTGGGTAAAATTTAATTGAGTTCTTAAAACTCTAACTTTGTCAATTGCATACTGGTCAATAGCACATTTCATTGAAACACTTTATTAATTTTTAATTACGCAAGAAAGTGTTATTTCATATTCAGTAATACTGTCTATAGACAGGAAAAGTAGTTGGTGCTATTAAATATGAGAACTAGTACAAAACAATATATTAGGTGTATAAAGGAATTCAAGCAAGCTGTTATTTAATACCAACATAGAGTGTATGAAGTTTAACCGTTAAAATCAAAAAGAAGTGTGAAAATGACTCACACAGCATAAACTGGGTAATTAACCATTTAATCCACAATATTATGACAAAGAAAAACATTCAAACCAGACACAACAAATTTGCCGATCGCGGGATGATGCTTTTCCGGGAAAACAGGTCAGTTTATAATGACGACCACATGGAGACTGAAATTTATATCAATCAATAAAACCTAACAGTATGGATACCTTTCAAGACACACTTACCAATGAAGATTACGAACGGAATTTACGTGATCTTCTTCCCGATTCACGGGATTTATCACTATTACATGAGGCTGTAAGGATTTGGGAGGGCTTCATCGGTTACCATTCTTTCCGGAATCCTTTCGATTGTATCGAAAATGACACGGGACAGATGGAATGCTTTTTCGGCTGGCTCGACGAAGTGGTTTTGAATCTGGAGCATGTTAAAAATGCCTGCCTTTATTATCTGATAAACT
>OGPT01000925.1_pt1 | contig 29158 bp, 28 predicted proteins | sample 1552951 | NCBI WGS metagenome assembly OGPT01 (sample SAMEA2580224, study PRJEB22360) | human gut metagenome | biome: human gut; feature: human-associated habitat; material: faeces | place: Denmark | collected 2008/2010
GGCTTATTCCATTTTGACCTGTTGTCGCATCTAAAACTAACCAGACTTCTTGTGGTGCTCCCTCAATTTCTCTTTGTACAACACGGTGCATCTTACTTAATTCATTCATCAAGTTTGTTTTATTTTGTAAACGACCCGCTGTATCGCAAATCAAAATATCAACATCATTTTCTTTGGCATAACGACAAGCATCAACTAATACGGAACTTGGGTCTTGGTTCATTTTTCCTTTAACACAATGAACACCTAAACGTGTTGCCCAAGTATCAATTTGATCAATGGCTCCAGCACGGAATGTGTCGGCTGCAGCAACCGCAACTTTCTTACCTTGTTCCTTATAATATTGAATTAATTTTGCACTTGTAGTTGTCTTACCACTACCATTTACACCAACCATTAAAATAACTGTTGGACCTTTTTCATTCATTTTAATTGGTTCGTCGTTTGATTCATCATAGAAATCATAAAGAATTGAAACCAAATAATCTAACATGGAATCATATTCTTTAACATGTTTTCCATTTGATTCAAACGCATCCACAATTTTTTGTGCTGTATGAATACCCACATCACTCTCAAGTAGAATAACCATAATTTGCTCTAATAGGTCATCATCAATTCCATGAAAGTTATTGGATAAAGCACGCATACGATCTCCAAAGCTTTTCTTTGAACGATCAAGGCCTGATAAATATTTATCTTTATCTTCAAAATCATTTAATTTTTCTTCTAATATTTTCTCCATATTAGTTTCTAAATTCTGATCTTTTGAAATTCCTCTAACCTCACCTATTTCTTCTTTACCATTCATTCTAATAGCAATGCGGGGATTGTTATATTCATCATTTTTATCTTTTGTATAATAAATGTAAAAGTCTCCGTTTTCTAATTGAGATTTTGCTACTTCTTCTCCTGCTGTACACCAACCAGTATTTTTCCCTTGAAGTGATTTCCATAAATGATGATAGTCACTTCCCATATCATATCTAATCCAAACACCACTTGTCTCTTCACTATTTTCTTCTAAACTATAAGCATTTCTTAAATAATAAGAATATAATTTTTTAAAGCTCTCCCCGTTTTCTAAAGCTTGTTCTTCTATTTCGGTTAGTTCATTTTTTCCCATTTGATGACTTAGAGTATTATATACTTGAGCTAGTACCTCTCTATTTAAATCTATATAAGGCTCCACTGTTGTCTTAGTTCTTTTGGTAAATTCATTTTTTTCTTTATCAAATTTTCCCAGTTTTAACATACCAGTAAAGGCATAGTTTTTAAACCACATTGGATACATAGCATCATCACTACAAAGGTACTCTATCCAACTATCAAGTGAATTTTTTTGGTCTTTTTGTATTGTTATCAACATTTTAGACTTCATATCTTCAGCTATTTCAATAGTACCATAGCCCATCTCTCTTGCTATTTTTTGTTGTGAAGCTATATATGATTCTGGTAATTCATCAATAATATACTTATCATAATATAACTGTTTTAAAATATTCATTTTGTGTTTATTATTTTTAGTCATATTATGAATTCTTTCAAGTCTAAGCATATATTTATTTATCTTTTTCACCGGGGTATCACTTTTTTCTGCTGTATGCATAACGATATCTTCTAGATGCATATTTTTATTTAAGTAGTTTAAAAATTCTTCCCCATTTTGATATTGCATAAGTTCTCCCCCCTTGGCTATTACTATATCATATTTTTGTTCGAAAAACTACTTATTTTTCGCATTTTTGCTAATAATAATTTGACTTTATCACTTATCTATGGTAAAGTTAATAAGCAGAACGAAGAAATAAAGGAGGAGAAATTATGGCAATTAAAGTTACTAATAAGAAACCTTTAACAGGAAATAAAAGATCACATGCTCTAAATGCTACTAAAATGCAACAAAAGCCTAACTTACAAGTTGTAAGATTAGAAGATGGTACTAAGGTTAGAATGAGTGCTCGTGAAATTAGAAATATGCGTAAACAACAAGCAGTTGTTGCTGAAGCTGCTTAAAAAAGAGATAAATTTTAAGGTTTATCTCTTTTTATTTTTCTAAATAGTCAGCCCCTTTATGAGGTTCTTCAAATAATAAATCGTTAAAGTTTTGTTGTCTTAAAGCTTCATAGATAACAATTGCTACACTATTACTAACATTTAAGGCTCTAACATTATCACTCATTGGTATTCTAAGACAATGTGCTAAATCATCTTTTAATATTTCTTTAGGAATACCAGTAGATTCTTTTCCAAATATAAAGTACTGATTAGTATTAGTATCACTATAATCAAAACTAGTATGTGGCTTTCTACCATATCTAGTTAAATAGTAATAAACTCCTTTATTCTTGTTCTTAAATTCTTCAAAATCATTATATTCTTCATAGTTTAATTTATCAATATAATTAACACCACTTCTTTTTAAATGATTATCATCAAGAACAAAACCATATGGTTTAATTAAATGAAGCTTAGTATTAGTAGCTACACAAGTACGCATAATATTACCCGTATTTTGGGGTATTTCTGGTTCAAATAAAACGATATGATTCATCTTTAAATACCTGTTGAATACTTTCTAATAAATTTAATAGCTTCATCAACTGTTAATTTGGTAGTATCAGTAGAATCTAAATAAGATACTATTTTACCCCCTTCAAAAGCTAAGAATAATGGAGTATCAGTTATACTACTACCATCACCATATGTTTGAAAAACACTATTTATATATTCTTCTTTAGCTGCTATATCTTGTAAATCAATATAAGTAATGGCTGTTTGTAATCCTTTTTTTAGCAACTCTTTCTTTAAAGAAGTATCAAAACTACGACATTCATTATCATTAGCTACACACATATAAACTACTCCATCTGGATTTTCTAAAACAAAGTGATCAAGTTCAGTAGTAGTTATTTCTGATACAGTATTTCTAAGAACTGGAATAGTACTTTTATAATCTTTATAAGTTTGATACCAACTAGCAGCATATAATACTAAAGCAATAACTACAACATAAATGATTGTTAATGTTATATAATTTTTTTTCTTATTTTTTTGAAACATTTCATCCACCTCACTATATTTACATTCTATCATAGTTTTCATACTTTGAAAATGACTAACTTAATAGTTTCAAAATAAAACTATATTTTATATCATTTAGATTCATCTAGACTAATTAACTCTTTAGCTTTTTATTATAAGCATAAATTATAAAAGGAAGGTGAAAATATGAATTATAGAGTAAATAATAATGAAAGAGGTTTTGTTCCTTTTATAATTGGTGGTGCTCTAGGTTACGGAATTGGTACTTACGCTAGACCTAATTATCAGTTTTATCCGGTATATTATCCTCCAGTATATTATCAACCATATCCAGTATATCCTTACTATAGACGTTAAAAAGTTGCCAGCAATGGCAACTTTCTTTTTAAGCTTCCAAAAGAAATACTAGAAATCCTTTATAAGACTCAAATAGATCCAGTTTACTAGTTACTTCCCACGGAGCATGCATACTAAGTACTGGTAGACCACAGTCAATTACATCAACATTATAATTAGCTAGAATGTAAGCGATTGTGCCACCTCCACCTTGATCTACTTTTCCCATTTCGGTAAATTGATAAGTTATATTATTATTATCAAGAATATTTCTTAACTGCGCAATATATTCAGCATTAGCATCATTACTACCACTCTTACCACCTGCACCTGTATATTTACAAAAAGCAAGTCCACCACCTAAATGAGCTTCGTTATTTTTATTACTAGCACTCTTATATAAAGGATCTGCTCCTGCTGTCACATCACAAGATAACATCTTAGCTTTAGATAATACTCTTCTATAACTACCCTCTTTTTCATCTAATAATAAGCATATATCTGCAATAGTATTAACAAAGAAGTGGGACTCCATACCAGTTGAACCCATACTACCAATTTCTTCTTTATCAGTAAAGATTACACAAGTAGTCTTTTTAGGTTTATCAACTTTTAAAATAGATTCTAAACAAGCATAAGAACAAGACCTATCATCTTGACCATAACCAATAACCATACTTCTATCAAGTCCTAAATCTCTTGCTGGAAAAGCTGGTACTATTTCAAGTTCACTAGAGATGAAATCATCTTCTAAAATAGCATATTTTTCTTTAAGTATAGCTAAAACATTCTTCTTAACCGCTTCTTTTTCTTCTCCTTTTAAACTTTTACTACCAACTAAAACATCTAAGTCTTCTCCTTCAATAACTAAAGATGCAGTCTTTTTCATTTGATCTTTAGCAAGATGAATTAATAAATCAGTAATACCTACTACTGGATCACTACTATCCTCACCAATATTAACATTTATTTTACTACCATCTTTTTTAACTACTACCCCATGAATGGCTAATGGAATAGTAACCCATTGATATTTTTTAACCCCACCATAATAGTGTGTATCAAGATAAGCTAAGTTATCATCTTCATATAAAGGATGAGGTTTTAAATCAAGTCTTGGTGAATCAATATGAGCTCCTAAGATATTAATACCATCTTTGATATTTTCTTCTCCTATTACAAATAGAGCAACTGATTTACCTCTATTATTAACATAGACTTTATCTCCACTTTTTAAGTTGCTAGCATCATCTAAGTTTTGGAATCCTGCTTCAATTGCCTTATTAATGATATAGCTAGCACATTCCCTTTCTGTTTTACAACTACTAATAAACTCTTTGTAACCATCTGCAAATTTCATTAAATCATTAAGTTCACTTTCACTATATTTATCCCAATTATTTTTCATATTTCTATCCTCCATTACTAGTATAACAAAATATCAGAAAAAGTATAAAGATTTAATTAACATATTTTGACAATTTTATAGCTTATAGTCATTAATGAAGAGAAAATGACATATTTTGATTATAGGTGATATTCTTTGAAAAAATTCTTATTAATTATTATTATTTTAACTATTTTTTATCCATTTACAGTACTTGCAACAGATACATCTAAAAGCTCTATTGTTATGGATATAGATAGTAATAGAGTTTTATATGAGAAAAATGCTAACGAGAAAAGACTCATCGCATCTACTACTAAGATAATGACTGCTCTTTTAGCCCTTGAATCTAATAAGATGGATAACTTAGTAGAAGCTAAGGAAGAAATATTAAAAATGTATGGAACTAGTATCTATCTTAGTCTACATGAAAAAATGAAATTAAGAGACTTAGTCTATGGTTTAATGCTTAGAAGTGGTAATGATGCTGCTATAGTTATCGCTACATATCTCTCTGGTAGCGAAGAAGAGTTTGTCAAAAAGATGAATAAAAAAGCGAAGGAAATCGGCATGGTTAACACTACTTTTCAAAATGCTCACGGACTAGATGAAGAGACTAAAAACTATTCTACTGCTCATGATATGGCTCTTTTATCTAGTTATGTTTATAAAAATTTCAAAGAATATAGAACTATTACTAAGACTTATAAGTATCAAGTACAAACAGAGGAGAAAAGTTATCTTTGGTATAATAGAAATAAACTTTTAAAACAATATGAGTTTTGTACAGGAGGAAAAAATGGCTATACCCCTAGTGCTGGTAAAACATTAGTAACTACTGCTAGTAAAGATAATCTTAATTTAACTATTGTTACTTTAAAAGATAGTGATGAATATAACACTCATAAGGAATTATATGAGTTAATGTTTAATAAATATAAGTATTATAAATTAGTTGATAAAGATAATTTTAATATTGATAATAAAAAGCTAAAAGATAAAGTATATATAAAGAATAGTTTCACTTACCCATTAACTAATGAGGAAAAAGAACATATTATGATAGATACTAAGGTAGATACAAGTATCAAAAAAGGTAAGGTTGGTTATATGAGTATTAGACTTTATAATAAAGAAATTGGTAACATTAAAATCTATCTAAAAGAAAAAAAGAGTCAGAAGAAAAAGCTCTTTGGATTCCTAAATCGTTAGCAAGCTAAATTTATATATTCTTAGAAATATCTGTAATTGATGTAAATTCAATGCATAGAAACCATCTTTTTTGTATCACTAGCTATTTTCGTTTTCAACTAGATAATCGGTTAATTTACTATTTTCTTTAACTATACCGTTTTCTTTATCAAGAGATTTTTCCCAAGTTTTTTCCATTTCATACTTAAAGAACTCAATCATTGGCGACAAATCATCTTCTTCATCAAACTTCTCAAGAGCAGCATAGTAATATTTCTTATCTTCATCATAAACAATAAGTGGTGGGAGATTATTTATCATTAAAATATAATTAGTAAGCGTTCTGCCTAACCTTCCGTTGCCATCAGCAAAAGGATGAACTTCTTCTATAACATTGTGAAAATAGCTAGCTATCTTTATAACACTTTCTGTATCTGATTTTGAAACACTAGTTACTTCTTCTACCAGATTTTGAATATCTAACTGTACGTCCGCTGCAGATGAACCAACCTCATTTCTTCCCGTAACATAATCGTGTTTTTTATATTCTCCTGGTCTTTCCTCATTAACCAAGTATCTTCTTTCATCATAAGTTCCTTTTGTAAGCAATTTATGTATCTTTTTAATAAATTCTTCACTTATTGGTTCTTTAGCTATAATTTTATTTATTAAAAATTCAAAACAATGCTTCTGATTAGTAATCTCATAAAGAGTTCTTAAATCGCCAGTAAAATTTATTACTTTACCATTTTCAAATATTTCTCTTGTATCGTGATATGTAATTTCAGAGTTTTCTATTTTTCCTGAATTATATGCAAAAAGAATACTAAAACTGTCTAAGACTGTTTTTAGTTTTTCTGGGCTATCAATTTTCCTTTTCTGCCAGTATTCTATAACTTCTTTATATGTATATTTTGGTAATTTCATAGAATCATCCCTCTCATTTGCTAGTTTCTAGTATATCACAATTATACTAGAAACTATGGATTAATTTGATTAAGTCTAATTAAATTAATAGATGGTCTATCAAACAATCTAAAGTCATACACATTAATACCTACTCCACTACTAATATAGAATTTAGTGTTATTTATATCGTAATAGCCATTCTTATATTTTTTAGCACCATTTCTTGTAGTAAGTGAACCAATTAGTGGTAGTCTTACCTCTCCTAGGTGAGAGTGTCCTGCAAAAGCAAGATCAACACTATGTCTTGTTAGAACATCATCTATAGAATCAGGTTTATGCATCATCAAAATAGAATAAATATTATCGTTTTTCAACTCACTATTATAGTAACTTAATAATGTATCTAAGTTTTCATTATCACTATTTAATCCCATTAACAAAATAGCATCATCTTTTTGATATATTAAATCATAACTATTATCTAAAATAGTAAAACCAACATCTTTTAAAATAAGAGAAGTCTCTTCAGTATCATTTTCTCCTAAAACAGCATATTTTAAACTACTAGCTGATAATTTTTTTAATTCTTTTATCAATTTTTCTCTTTCTTCAGTAGTTAATTCTTTACCATCTAATAAATCTCCGGTAAAAAGTAATAAGTCTGGTTTACTCCTATTTATTAATTTAACAGTTTCACTAACCATCTCATCTCGAGCATTATGTAAATCTGAGAAACTAACTATTTTATAGCCATGAAATGATTTTGTTATTTTACTACTTACTACTTTTTCTTCCTTAACAATCATTTTAGTAGTAGCTATTTCTGTTACATATAAAATAAAGAAAAAAGAAGCTACTAGAATGATAATAATTAATAAAACAATTCTTTTTATGATTTTTACTTGTTGTTCTTTCTCTTCATCCTTAATTATTTCTAATTGTTTATCTTTATTTAATTCGCTTCTTTTTTTCACATTAACCATATCCTTTACTAAATTATATCAAGAAAAATTATTTTCGTATATAAATTTTATAGTTTTTCTCACTATATACTAATTTATAGTCAATAAGTTCTTCTTCTTTATAGAACATTACATCACTATCAGATAGTACTAGATAGATAAATTTATATTTGGCTAAAAAGTCTTTTATTTTTAAATTACCTGTTTGCAAGTTATAGTATTCTTTTAAGATATCTTCTTGTCTATTAATACTTTTCAAAAATATTTCTGGTCGTGGATCTATATAAGTTTTATAACCATTAAATTCTAAGTAACTTCCTTCATTAAAATCATTATATAGTAAAACATCTTTAGTAGTATGACTATCAAGATAGTTAACTACTTTTTCTAGTGGATGTTTATCTGGTTTTATTACTACTATATTACAAATGATTATTAAGTAGAAACAAGTTACAATGATAACCATAAATTTATCTATCTTAGTAAGATTAACTTTCTTATAACTTCTTGCTCTATCTTTATAGTAATCTGCCAAAGGAAATAGTCCTGCTATTAATAAGTAACAATAATTTCTAATAGAGCAAATTGTTAAAATAGTAGTACCTAAATATAAAAGAAAATAACGAATCTTTATCTTTCTCTTAGAAAAATAATAACAGATTAGGATAGCAAAGATAGTTAGATAAACTATTAATCCTGATGTTTCTTTAATAGATGGTGGTTTAACTTCTGTTACAAAGTATTTTAAGTAAGGATTATTTAAGGCCTTATAAGTATAAGTTAACATATCAGTGCCATACGGATTAATAAATCCTGTTAATAAAACAAGTATAAAAGTAATTAACAGCGGTCCTACTTTATATTTATCTTTAGTAAAACAACTAAACTCTTTTAAGATTCCTTCTACTATATAAGGCAATATAAAGCATGGCAAGATAAAGAAAAGCGATCCATGCAGGTTTATCTCTAATAGTGATAAGATTGGGAGTGGTATTAAGTATTTAGTCTTATTAGTTTTTACATATCGTTCTAATAGATTAAAGTATAAAAGATAGATTACAAAGGAAATAACTTGTGGTCTTGATGTTATAAAAAGTGGTAACATTATAAGAGAAAATAATAGTGTTAAAAATAAGGATAAGTAGTATTTATTATCACTTACATAAGAACATAATTTATAAAATAGATAAATAATTACTGTAAATAAACTAGTTATAAAAATGGATATTCCTAGATTACCACCTATATTATAAATAACTGCAAAAATAATAGCTGACAACCACTGTTGCATTACAAAAGAAAAGTTATGATGCATCGTAAATGGTTCGATATATAAAATACCATGTTTTAAAATATAGTTACCACTTTTAATAATAAAGTAAGTGTCATTATTTAGATTTATATTTTTAGCTAAAGAAAAAATAATAGGGATTATAAGAAGAAGAATTCCTATTATTTTGGGAGGAGAATAACTTTTTAGTCTTTTCACCTATAGTATCTCCTCTTTATTTTCCATTTCTACTCTAACAAGCTTTGAAACTCCAGACTCTTGCATTGTAATACCATATAAAGTATCAGCATACTCCATAGTCTTCTTCTTATGAGTTATTATTAAAAACTGAGTTTTGTTTTTATAGTGTTCTAAATACTTGCCAAACTGAGAGACATTAGCTTCATCTAAGGCTGCTTCCACTTCATCAAATATACAGAATGGTAATTTTCTAATATTTAATATAGCAAATAATAAACTAATAGCGGTTAGGGTCTTCTCACCACCTGATAACAACTGAATAGTTGATAACTTCTTACCGGGAGGAGATGCTATTATTTCAATACCAGTAGTTAATAAATCATCTGGATTAGTTAATTTTAAATCAGCACTTCCACCATGAAACATCTTAGAAAAGACTACTTTAAACTCTTCTTTAATCTCATTAAAAGTCTTTAGAAACTCATCTTTCATTACTTGATCAAGTTCATCCATTATCTCAAATAAAGTAGCTTCAGCTTTTTCTAAGTCTTCTTTTTGATGTAGTAAAAATTCATACCTTGTTTTAACTCTATCATATTCTTCTATTGCTTGTAAATTAACCATACCCAAGTCTTTAATAATCATTTTATATTGATTAACTAATTTTCTAGACTCTTCTATCTCTTCAGTTAACTGATATTCATTCCTTGCTTTTTCATAAGTCATTGTATATTCTTCTGCTAATGTTTGTAAATAGCTATTAAGTTTAACATCAATTCTTGATAATTCTATTTCTAAGTTTTTAATAGTATCTTGTTTTTTCTTTAAGACTCTACCCTCATAGGTATCTTCATCTTCAAAACTAGCTAGATTACTCTTTAATGTTTTTAATTTATCATCTAAGAACATTTTCTTCTTTTCTAGTTTTTCCTTATAAGTACTTTTTCTATAAAACTCTTCAATAAGTTCTTTTTCTTTTTGATCAAAGCTATCAGTTGATGCTTCTAATCTTTTAATAGATTCATTTTTTCTTACTAGGTTAGCACTTAATTCTTTATATCTCTTTTCTTTTTCTGTAATAGTAGTTTTAATATTTTCTAACTCTTTATCTAACTTATAATAGATATCTTCTATAGTAGTAATCTTTTCTTCACTTTCTTTAATGTCTAATAACACTTTCTGTCTTGACTTAGTAAGGGCTTGATAAGTTCTTCTAAGTGATTCTATTTCTTGCCTTATCATAACAGAACTTCTTCCTTTATAAAAAGTTCCACCACTCATAGAACCACCTGTATTTATGACATCACCATCTAGAGTAACTATTTTGTATTTATTCATAGTCTGTTTTGCAATTACTAAGGCACTATCCATATCTTTAGCTAGTAATACTAAACCAAACTGGTTATAAATTACATCTTTATACATGTCTTCTGTTTTAATTTTATCTGCTAAAATACCATAATAGCCATCTATTCTTTCTAAACTATTTTTAATATCTTGTGGAATATATCTTGGTTTAATAATATTTAAAGGGAAGAAAGTTGCTCTTCCTTTCTTTTTATTCTTAATATTACTAATTGCTTCTTTAGCACAGATATCATCTTTTACTAAGACAAAATTTTTACTAGCAGCAAGAGATGTGTCTAAAGCTTTAGCATAAATATCATCAGTTGTAACTACATTACCTATTGTATTATAAATACCTTTTAGAGACTCTTCTTTTAAAAGGTAGCGAATTACTTCTGGTAAGTTAGAGCCTTTTTCTTCTTCACTTACTAAAAAGTCTATCTTATGCTTATAACTTAATTGATCTTGATCTATTTTACTATATTCACTCAAATAGTTTCTCTTAGCCATCTTAGTAGAGTCTAATTCCTTCTTTTTAGTACTTACCTCATCTTCTTTTATCTTAAGTGTTTCATTTAATTCTTCTAGTTCTGTATCAAGTAGTGATAATTCTTTCTTATCTTTAGATTGTTCTGTTAACAAGATTCTTAACTCTTCATCAGTTGATCCTTCTTCTTTCTTACGTCGTTCTAATTTAAATAATTCTAAACTACTTTCTTGTCTTACTACTTCTTCAGCTGTTTTAAGTAGTTCATTTTGAACAAAGGTTATCTCTTTTTGTAGTTCATCTTCTTCTTGTTTATATTTTAATATTTTACTATCTCTTACATTTTCTTCTTTCAAAGCGATTAATACTTCGTCATCTAATTTCTTCTTCTCAGCTGTTTTTAACTTTTCTTCTTCTGTTAAATGATATATATCATAAGCAAGAAGTGCTATTTCAAGTGACTCTAGTTTTTTCTTATATTCAAGATATTTCTTAGCTTCTTCACTTTGTCTTTTTAAAGGAGTTACTTGTAATTCCAACTCGTTGATTATATCTTGTACTCTATCTAAAGCTTCATGGGTACGATCTAGTTTTCTTAAAGCTTCTTCTTTTCTTTTTTTGTATTTTAAAATACTAGCTGCTTCTTCAAAAATAAGTCGCCTTTCATCCTTACTTTCACTTAAAATCTTTTGAACTTCACCTTGACCAATTATATTAAATGATTCCTTTCCAATACCACTATCTAAGAATAAATTTAAGATATCTTTTAGGCGACACTTTTGGTTGTTTAAAAAGTATTCATTCTCACCGCTTCTAAATACACGTCTTTTAATTGAAACTTCCGTATATGGAACTGTTAGATAGTGATCACTATTATCAAAAACTAATTCTACAGATGCTACATTTTTCATTTTTCGTGAAGCACTACCAACAAAGATGACATCGCTCATTGCTCCATCACCTCTTAAAGTTTTCACTGATTGTTCACCAAGTACCCAACGAACAGCATCTACAATATTACTTTTTCCACTACCATTTGGTCCGACAATACATGTTGTTTCATCATTTAATACTATATCTATTTTATCTGCAAATGACTTAAAACCATTTACAATTATTTCTTTTAAGTACATATCTTACACCTACATTTTCTATAAAGATTTTATCAAACAATTAATGATTTAACAAGTGATTTAGATAAGCAAACGGGAAATACTAAAATATTTAAAAGTAACTTTATATTAATTGGTTAATTATTATATCTATGCTATTATTTTTAACAGGAACATTTATAGATGAGTGTCATCCTTCTTATATATTTTATAAGGAGGTGGTGATTGATGAAAACTAAGACTTTTATTTTAAAATTCCTTAGATTAATTTCATTAATATTACTACTATCTACCTTATTGGTATTAGCAGTAAAAAATTAAAATAAAGACACTCTTCATCAAGATAGAGTGTCAACAACAAAAAACAACTGGAGGAGACATTCACATCCAAATAAATGTTCCTCTTTTTTATTTTATGCAAGTTTCCTTGCTACATACATATTATCATAATATTCACTTATTAACAAGTGATTTTACTACGGAAAAAGTTTAATTTTTCTTAGAAGAAGTAGAAACACTAGTTACTGTATCTTTCTTTTTTCCTAAGTAGTTATTAACTATTTCCCTTTTTTGATTATTTAAAATATATTTTGCAAACTCACTACAATCACAACCATTTTCTAATAATGTTAAAAAAGTAGTAGTATCAAAGGAAGTTATATACCTTTCTTGTTTAGCAAATGATAGTGTTTCGCTTCTAACATTATCATATATTCTATATGTTTCACTAGTTTCTTCACCACTTAGTATTTTTTCTTTATTTTGATTTTCAACATATCCCATAAGATCAGTTGCATAGACATAATCAAAAATATACATCATGTTAAGAAAATCATACTTTGTTCTATGTTTTTCTAAAGCCTGGTTATATTTTTCTTCTAACATTTTCATTCCTTGGTCATTATCATAAAGATAATTTATTGTAACAAAAAACTCTTTTGGTTCTTCTATAATGATTGATAATTTGCTAAGCATAGAATCATACAATTCATAATTATGAAGGCTAGAAACTACAGTTCCACCACTTTGCATTCTTAAATTTTCAGATGGAATCTCCTTCTCTTGAAAATCAACATTATGAATATTTTTGTATACTTCTTCAGTAAACCACTGAGTTTGAGCTTCCATTATCATTCTTCCATAATTTTCATGTTGATTAATACCACAATCTCCTGTTTCTAGATTAGTATGTGATGTTTGAGCAGCGTGATGAAGCTCATGATATATGGTAATTTCTTTAAGTTCATCATCTAAGCTATCTCTAATAAATAAAGTCTTACTCTTAATATCTCGTAATTCCTTAAAATCTTTACCATTCTTTTCAGTTAAATAGTGATTATCATCAAAGAGTTCTATTCTTTCAAATCTTAAAACATTATTAACTATTTCATCAAAACTAACTGAAGGGGAAGAACATTTTTACTTTTTACAACATAAAGATAATTAGCTAAATACTTTAAGGTAATATCATCAATATCTTTTTTCTGTTCTTTTATTAAGTTTACTATTTCATTGTACATTTACTCTTCTTACCTTTAATTTTTCTTAAATTCAAAATAGAAGTCTAGTATTCTAACCATGTCACCATCTTCGGCTCCCATTTCTTCCAGTTTTTCATCTATTCCCATTTTTCTTAATTTCTTAGCAAAGCGAAGCATTCCTTCTTCAGTACTAAACTTAGTCATCTTAAATAATTTTTCTACTTTTTCACCTTTTATAACAAAGCAGTCATCTTCTTTTTCAATCGTAAATGGTTCTTCTTCCTTAAACTTATATAAAACATAGTCTTCATAGTCTTCGTTTTCATATAAATTAACTTCTCTATTTTTAGAGACTATTTCCTCTAGATAATCAACAACCTCTTGTAAACCAGTTTTTTCAAAAGCAGAAATAGCAAAAATCTTTTTGTCTTTAATATTTTCTCTTAGAACCTTTAATTTTTCTTCACTACCTACCACATCCATTTTATTAGCAACGATGACCATGTCTTTTTTAATTAGTTTTTCACTAAATGATTCTAATTCATTATTAATTAACTGGTAGTCTTTTAAAGGATCATCATGAGACATATCTAAAACATGAAGTAATACTTTTGTTCTTTCAATATGTTTTAGGAATCTATCACCTAAGCCTTCACCTTTACTAGCTCCTTCTATTAATCCCGGTAAATCAGCCATGACAAAGGTATCGTTGTTAGTTGCTCTAACTACTCCTAAATGTGGGTGAAGTGTAGTGAATGGATAATCTGCTATTTTTGGTTTAGCTTTAGATACACTAGAAATAATTGTACTTTTTCCAACACTAGGGAATCCTACAAGACCAACATCTGCTAAGAGTTTTAACTCTACTTTTATTTCTCTTTCTTCACCAGGTTCACCATTCTCTGAGAAATTTGGTGCTGTATTATTTTGTGTTTTAAAAGCGGTATTACCACGTCCACCACGTCCACCATGAGCTACTACAAATGATGAGTCTTTTCCCTTTAAGTCAGCTAAAACTAAACCTGTATCCATATCTGTTACTACTGTTCCTTGTGGTACTTTAACAACAACTGGCTCCCTACTTTTACCGTGCTGGTTCTTTCCTTTACCATTTTCTCCTTTTTCACCTTTAATTAGCTTTTGATAACGTAAATCAAGTAAAGTATGAAGTCCTTCATCTACTTTAAATATTATATCTGCCCCATGACCCCCATTACCACCATAAGGTCCACCATAAGCGATATACTTTTCTCTTCTAAAAGCGGTACAACCATCTCCACCACTTCCAGCTATTACTTTTAATACTACTTCATCTACAAACATAACAATATCTCCTTTCTCTAAAAGAAAAAAAGCAACTGTATTACTCAGCAACTGGGTAAACAGAAACTTGCTTTTTGTCTTTACCTACACGTTCAAATTTAACAATACCATCTACAGTTGTAAAGATACTATCATCGTTACCACGCTTAGTATTAACTCCTGGATGAATCTTTGTTCCTCTTTGACGATAAAGAATGCTTCCAGCTGTCACAAATTCTCCATCGGCAGCTTTAGCTCCTAAACGTCTACCGATTGAATCACGTCCATTTGAAGTTGAACTTTGTCCTTTTTTATGTGCAAAAAATTGAATGTTTAACTTTAATAATTCCACGTTTGTCTCCTCCTTACTTTATCTCAATATTATCTTTATAGTTTTCTTCTAATTCCTTTAATAAAGAAATCATATTGCAAATTAGTGTATCTACTATTTTATCTTGTTTGCAAATATTTATTGTTAATCCTTTTTTATCTACTTTATAAGTTAAGGCTTCTTTATCTAGTAACAATATTCCATTAACTGTAGTAGTAACTATCGAACTAGCAGCACTGCAAACAATGTCTTTACCATAATCAGCATACATAGCATGTCCTAATATTGCAACTTTCTTATAAAATCCATTTTCTTTTGTTGTTTTAACACTAATCATAATTATCCATTAATTTTAGTAATCTTAATTTTTGTATAAGGTTGACGATGTCCTTGAGTCTTACGATTACTTCTAGACTTATTCTTATACTTGAATATACGGATTTTTTTACTTTTACCATGTTTTAAAACAGTTCCTGTTACACTGGCACCATCAAGATAAGGAGTTCCAATTTTTCCATCGATCATTAATACTTCATTGAAAGTAACATCTTTTCCATCTTCTACTTCTAACTTTTCAACAAAGATTTCGTCTCCTTCACTAACACGATATTGTTTTCCACCGGTTTTAATAACTGCGTACATTTTAATACCTCCTTTTTTACTTAAGACTCGCTCTTAAGGTACAAAATATTTTTTGTTTCTACCTTTTCAATGCGGTTTGAGAAAGAGGCCTGCTCTTGCTACAAACACCATGATTTTACCATAATTTATTAAGCTAGTCAAACTGTTTTGCTTATTTTATAAGACTTTTTTAATATTTTGTTAATTTTTCATGATATAGCTCTCTCTTTTTGGTGTTAGTATAATAATCTTTACTAGTTCTTTGAACTTGCAGTATGTTTATAATCTTTTTTTGATTTCTAGTTGATACATCTGTAAAACACATATATCATATTATTTTAAAACATTAGATTTGATAAATTAAATATTACAATCTATTTTGAAATATAAAATAAAACAATTGTTAAAAAAAGAAATTAGCAATAAGTAAGTAAACTAATTTCTTTTGTTTTTATATTTATTTAATATTAAAAGTTTTAACTTCTTTATTAGATATTTCTTTTAAAGCAATTTTTTCATCACTAAATTTCCAATCAATTTGATAATCAGGTAATAATTTAGTTTTAACAGGGTAAATTCTAGGTATTAGAATAATTGCTTCAAAATTATTAAGTAATTTTAAATCTTCTACTGAAATTAGTGGTTCTAAGCCTTTTTCAGTTTGTTGGTTTCCACATAATTTTGATATATCTTCCAATGTTTCAGCATCATTTGCTAATAAGTAAATAATATTTCCAAACAGCATTTTTAATATCTCTGTTCCTTCTACACCATAAGTGTTTCTTAATTCTAATAAACTTCTTATGAATATACTAAATTTAATATTACAACCTCTAGCAAGTGTAAGCATATTATTGAAATCTTTAATTGGAATTAAATTTTCAAAATCATCAACCACAATATTTAGTCTACGAATTTTATCGTTTGCAAATGTAGCAACATAATAGCATTCTTCGATCACTAATGGTATTAATCTTCTAGAAGTTGATTTATTATTACTTATAATAAATAACGCTGTTTTATCCTTTTGAATATTCATAATATCAAAATCAGATAAAGATAACATGTTTGATAATGTTTCTCTTGATACAAATGGTCTCATATTCTGAACAAATACTGATAGAATACTACTTTTTGTTTCAGTTGGGGCTAATATAATATTAGATAGATTAATGTATATTGCAGAAGTCTTATCATATTTCTTAACTTGTTCTGATAGTTTATCAAAATCAGATACTAGATTTAGTAAACTATTAATATTAATTTCTTCTTCTTTTGCATTATCAAATAAATATAATGCAAGGCCTATAAATAATGCTGTAGCAGAATTGTTCCAAAACGGATCAATACTAGTATTAACTGTTTCATTACAGCAAAAATAGTATCCAACATTTTCTAATAGTTCTATTGTCTTATCCTTTTGACCATTTTTATATAATTCATAAGGTAAACTTAATGGATTGAAATTATTACCTACAGTAGGATTATCTATGTTGATTACAATAGTATTGTAATTTTGTTTTTTTAATTCTCCTACTAGAACATCATAGATTTCACCCTTTACATCATGAACTATAAACGATTCTTGTGCTTTGATTGCAAGTCTTAATTGTGGTAACATTGTTGATTGAGTTTTACCACTTCCTGTTGAACCAATTACCAAAGTATGAGTTTCATCATCTTTAACATAAAGATTATTATCATCATACATCATTGGTATTCCTGATTTTTTAATTTCAGAATCATAACTGATTGGGGTTAGTTTAGATTTTAATTCTTCAACTGTTGCCCATCTTGAATATGCCATGCATATCACTTCCTTTCAATAACATTATAGCACTCACATTTTTCAGCACTTAAACAAAAATGGCTTTTATTTAAAAAGTGTGATATGATATCTACTGTGTAGGTGGTAATATGTTTTCTAATGATTTAGTATGTAATATTATTGAATACTTAAATAACAATATAAATAAAGAAATCACCATTGATGAATTAAGTTTATTATTTTATTTTAATAAAACATACATAATGAAAAAATTTAAAAAAGAATTAAATATATCAATATGCGAATATATAAATACAATAAGAATATATAATAGTTTGCCATATTTTAAAGAAGATAACTATATATTAAGCATTGCATTTAAAAATGGTTTTAATTCATTGGAGTATTTTTCAGAAATATTTAAGAAGAATATGGGGGTTAGTCCAACTATTTATAAAAAATATTTATAGAAATGATAAAAAGAGAAATAACAGATGAAGAACAAGAAAAAATCCTAGATAATATATCTAGAATTAGTAGCATCAAATCTAATGCTTTAAATTATTTAGATCATAGAAAGCCTGTTGTTAGCAGTTATGTTAAGAGGTTGGAGCGTAAATAAATTAAATATATTAATCAATATACTAAATATATCTTACATAATTTCTAATATAGCTTAAAATATAATGAAATAGAATATTAAATAATTATGGAGTCTATTAAAGGTACTAATTTTATGACAAGCTTCGTACTTTTTTCATATTTAACCAATTACTCAATATTATCCTTTTAGTAATTTAACTATTGCTATTTTTTCCAAGTCGTTATATAAAAAGCACTCTAAAAAGATAATATGAATCTTCTATTTAAATATGAAGTTGTCTAATGTAACTAAATTAATTGTTTTTTTGCCTTCTAACTATGTAAAGCATAATGCTTGACACTAAACATAGTCACTCTCAACTTGTAAAGAGTCTGTTCGCATAAGAAAAGTTAATTATTTTTAATATTTCTTCAACATATCTATTTCTTTCATTTTGGTATTCCAAATAATAAGCATGTTCCCATAAATCTATACAAAGTAGTGGTTTTAATCCATATAAATAAGGACTAGCCTGATTAGTGGTAATTAGTAAAGACAATTTTTTATTATTATCAGTTACTAAGAACAAGTAGCCACTTTCTTTTAATTCTCTAGTACAATTTTTTATTTCATTATACATATTATCTAAATTCCCAAACGAATTATTAATTGCTAATAATAGATTAGAGTCTGGTAATTTCTTTTCTTGTTTTATAGATTCAAAATATAATTCATGATTAACTACTCCTCCTAAGTTAAATAAAAAATCATTTTTATCTTCATCATTAATGATATCAAGATTGTTATATAAGTCTATTAATTCATAATTAGTAGAAATATTGTTTTTAATGATAATCTTATTTAGATTATTTAAATAGGTTTTGTAGTGTCTATCATAATGATAAGCATTAGTTTTAGTTGATATAGTAAGTTCTAATTAATAATATAAAAATGGTAATTTTTTAGCTTTGTACATCTTTTTCTCCCCTATAATAATACGAATAAAATTTTTTTCATGCAAAAAAGCAAAAATCTCTTGCACGAGTATAAAAAATATGTTACTATTAAATGGCAATGGAAGTTCTGGACCCTTAGCTCAGTTGGTTAGAGCATCCGGCTCATAACCGGGCGGTCGATGGTTCGAGTCCATCAGGGTCCACCACTTATATTATGCGGGTATGGCGGAATTGGCAGACGCACCAGACTTAGAATCTGGCGCCGAGAGGCTTGCAGGTTCAACTCCTGTTACCCGCACCATATTGATATCGAACTCGGGCTTTTATAGTTCGAGTTTTAATATTCTAATTTTTGAAAAACTATATATAATCAAATAAATGTAAAAATTTGGAACATAGGAGTATTAATAGTGAAGAAAATAGTAAATGTTTTTATTGGTGGCTCTGCTAGTTTAGATATAAATGATAGTTACATATTTTTTGCATCTGAATTAGGAAGATTAATTAATGAAAGAGATTACCATATTATTTTTGATGGTTGTGCTGGTTTACCATCTGTGGTATTTAAAAACTTAACTGGTTTTGATAGAGCAACTGTTTGTTATACAGTACATTATATAGCAGAATATTCTAATTATCAAAAAAATGACTATCAATATTTAATAACCCAATCTTTACGAATGGAAAATCAGTCTGAAATGACAGATACAATTATAGAACTATCAGATGCTTTTATTTTCTTGAAAGGTCAACTGGGTACATTAGAAGAATTATTTAGAGCAATTAATGGTAAAAAAAATTTGGAGCATGATCACCCAATTGTTATAGTTAATTTAAATCATGAATGGGATAATCTTATTAATATTCTTGATTCATGTAATACAAGAGGACTTTATCATGTGACTGATAATCCTATTGATTGTTTAAATTACATTGAACAAGAATTGTATAAAGAAACATCATCTTTTTATAAAGATTATGTAATTAATGATTATACAAAAAGAAATATGCCTATATACATTAGGTATTAAGTAGAAAAATAGTACGGTTAAAATAAATAATTATATTTATAAAAAATATCAGAAAATATATCATTATTAATAGATTCTTGCTTTTGACTATTTTTTGATTATTCGTATCATTTAGCTACTAGAAAAATGGGAGTTTATTTTTCTACAAAGTATGTTATAATAAATCTATAATAGAATGAAAAGGAAGTTAAAAAATATGAAAAATAGAAAAGTCTTATTATTAATGGCAATGTTAAGTATGGTGTTTACTGTTATAATACCAACTTCTATTTATGCACTTGATCCTGAAACTAATCAAGAGACAGGGGAGACAACACCTAGTCCTACACCATCACCATCACCATCACCTAGTGAAGAACCTACACCAAGCCCTAGTCCAAGTGAAAGCCCAGTTACCAAAACTATATCTTTAGATAATACTTCATTAGAATTAGGTACTAATAAGTCTATTACATTAGTAGCTACTGTAACACCTAGTGGTAGTGAAATAGAGTGGTCTAGTAGTGATGAAGAGGTAGCTAAAGTTTCAGAAAATGGAAAAGTTACCACTTTATCAAAAGCAGGAACTACTACCATTACTGCTACCATTAAAGGTACTACTATAAAAGCTAGCTGTACTATTAAAGTAACGAAAGCAGTTGGAAGCGATGCTACTTTAAAAAAATTAGTAATTTCTAATGGTACATTAGATAAAGAATTTAAATCTGATGTTTATAATTATTCTGTTACACTAGATACAAGTGTTAATAAGTTAGAATTTACATATGAATTATCAGATAGTAATGCCAGTTATTTTGGTCCATCTTCTAGTGTTAATAAAAACTTAAAAAATGGTGATAAATTAGAATTAAAAGTAATTGCAGAAGATGGAACTACAAATCATACTTATACTCTAACTATTGTTAAAGATGCTAGTAATCTAAATCTAAAATCACTTAAAATTAATGGCTATGCGTTAAATGAAGTGTTTGATTATAATACTTTACATTATACTGCTAGTATTCCTTATGAAGTAGATACAATCACTGTAGCTGCTACTCCTATTGATAATGCTGCTAATGTTGATATTACTGGATTAACTAATTTAAAAGTAGGAGAAAATACAGTAACTATTACAGTATCTGATAAAGCAGGAAATAGTAAGAAATATACCATTGTTGTAACAAGAGAAAGTGAAAAATCTGTTTCAGAAAATCCAACCTCTATTATTACTTCAACTAGTAGTAATCAAACTTCTAGTATTATAAATTCTAATTCTAATCATAAAAGTGATGATAGTTTTCTAAAATATTTAATTGTTAGTATAGCTTGTTTTATTTTATTTTTAATAGGTGGTATTGGTATTTACTTTTATATGAAAACTTCACCTAAGAAAATTAAAAATGAATTGAAAAATTTAAATAATGAGAAGAAACAAAAGGAATCTTCTATTTTAGAAGTAGGAAATGAAAAACAAGAAGCACTTAAAGAAGTTATGAATGAAGATTTAATGAAAACAAAAGAATTTTCAAAAGAAGAACTGATAGATAAAGAAGAAACTGAAAATTTATTTGATGAGGAAGATGTATAATTACATCTTTTCTTATCTTTATTGGTAGGAGGAATAATTATGTTTTTAAAACCAAAGGAAAATGATACGAATAATGAAATGAAAATTGTTGATAATCTACGTGGACTTAGTATAGATATGATTCATGAAGCAGGAAGTGGACACCCAGGCATTAGTTTAGATAGTGCTCCAATTCTTTATACTTTATATGCAAAACATTTAAAAATAAATCCTAGTGATCCTAATTGGATTAATCGAGATCGTTTTATTTTATCAGCTGGGCATGCTTCTAGCTTACTTTATGCTACTTTATATATGTCAGGATTTGATCTTTCGTTAGATGATTTAAAGAAATTTCGTACACTTCATTCTAAGACACCAGGACATCCTGAATATATGGTAACACCAGGTGCTGATATGTCTACAGGCCCTTTAGGAGAGGGAATTAGTAGTGCAGTAGGAATGGCTATGGGGGAATGTTTTTTAAGAGAATATTATAGAAAACAGAATTTAAATATTTTTGATTATTATACTTATGTTTTATGCAGTGATGGTGATTTATTAGAAGGTGTAAGTTATGAAGCAATGGCTTTAGCTGGTACCTTAAAGTTAAACAAATTAATTGTTTTATATGACTCTAATAAAATTTGCTTAGATGGTAAAGTTGAAGATGTAAATAGTGTTGATATGCCTAAATATTTTTCTAGTTTAAATTGGAATGTATTAATAGCTGATGGAGAAGATATTAATTCAATAGATAATGCAATTACTCGGGCAAAACAAGGGTTACTTCCTACCATTATTATTGTAAATACCACAATCGGTAAACATTCTAAGTATGAAGGAACTAATTATATTCATGGAGCTAAATTATCAAAAGAAGATATTACGGAAATAAAAAATGAATTGGGTCTAAGGGATATTCCTTTTACTGTTAGTAATGATAGTAAAGAAGAAATGGAAAATATGATTTTATCTCGTAATAAGGAAATATATGATAAATGGCAGAAAGATTATGAACTATTAGATATTTCTATTAAAAATGCATTAGAAAAAATAAAAAATCATGATCTATCATTAGATAACATTAATTTTGACTATATTTATTCCGAAGAAGAAAGTGAAAGCCTTAGAAGTATTTCTTCTAAAATCTTAAATTTACTTGCAGATAGTAATCCTATGTTATTAGGAGGAAGTGCTGATTTAAGTACCACTATTCAAACTAAGATAGATAATGGTTCTATTTTTAGTAAAGATAATTATTTAGGTAGAAATATTTGCTACGGAGTTAGAGAACATGCAATGGCATCTATTATGAATGGGCTTTCTTTAACAGGTATTCGTAATTTTTCTTCTACTTTCTTAGCTTTTTCTGATTATTGTAAGCCAGCTATTCGTCTAGCTTGTCAAATGAATTTAGCTAACGTTTATCTTTTCTCACACGATTCTATTACCGTTGGACAAGATGGCCCAAGTCATCAACCAGTAGAACAGTTAGTATCTCTTAGAAGTATGCCTAATTTAGAAGTTTTAAGACCAGCTGATGTGAACGAAATGATAGGCATTTATAAATATGTATTTTCTAAAAAAGAGGGGCCAAGTGCCATTATTTTAAGTAGAAATAGTACGAAAACGAAAGAAAACACAAGCATTAATGAAGTAAAGAAAGGTGCTTATATTGTTTCTAAAGAAGAAAAAGAGTTAGATGCTATTATTGTATCTAGTGGTGAAGAACTGGATTTAGCTTTAGATGTTAGCAAAGAACTTTCAGAAAAGGGTTATGGTATTCGTGTTGTTAGTATGCCATCTATTTCTTTATTCCAAAAACAAAAATCTTCTTATCAAGAAGAAATTATTCCTACTAATACTAAAGTGTTCGTGATAGAAGCATCATCTTCTTATTCTTGGTATTTTCTTGTAAATAGTAAAGATTATTTATTTACAGTAGATGAATATGGTAAAAGTGGTACGAAAGAAGATCTTATGAAAGAGTATGGATTTACTAGTGATAAAATTTCTTCTCGTATTCAAAATTTATTAAAATAATTTCATAATTCGACAGAAAAAATGTTCTTGTTTTATTACCATAGAATTGGTGATAGAATGAGAACGTTTTATATTTTCAAAATGAAAAAAGAATTTGTAAGTTTATATCAAAATAGTCCTGGTAGTTTATATAATGTTTTAAAGCATTTATATTATATGAAAAGACATGAGATGAGTTATGGATTTAATCTATTTCAACAGTTGACAGAAAAAATTGATAAAAATAAACTAGATAGAAAAATTTATATTAAGTATCATGATGAAATGGTTTATTCAAAAAATCATGATGAACATATTATCAATAATTTATACAAAGATGAAATTAGTATTTTAATCATTAAAAGCACTTATATTTTAATTAATGCTAATAGAAATTATAGTTCCTTTTTCACTATTTTAGAAAGTTTAGGGGACGAATACTTTGTATGTGATTTTGTAAGTCAAGATTATTTTTGGATAAATGATATTAAAATGCTTGTCTAAATCATAAACTTTTAGTAAAATAGCTTCAAGGAGATGATATTATGGAGATGTTTTTAGATATATTAAAGGTACTAGGACTTTTACTTGTTGGTGCTGTAATTGGATTTTTTATAGCTCGTAAATATATGATGAAATATTTAAAGAAAAATCCACCAATTAACGAAGAAATGATCAAAGCATTAATGACGCAAATGGGTAGAAAGCCTAGTCAAAAGCAAGTAAATCAAATGATGAAATCTATGGAAAAATATATGTAGTTTTGATAAAAGTAGAGTTTTCTGCTTTTTCTTTTTGTCTTCTTTTATAAATTTTAATGACTTTTTACTAGAAATTTGATAAACTTGTAGTAATGATAGGAAGCTTGGTGATAATATGAAGAATATAAAAAAGAGTTATTTTATTATTTTTGGATTAATCGTGTTAGCAGTTGTTTGTTTTAGTACATCTTACGCTATATTTTCAAATACGAAAGAAGAACATGGTAAATTAAATATAGTAGCAGGTAATTTAAATTATAAGATAGAAAGTAGTGAACTAGATAGTGATAGTGTTACTGTTCCTGCTAATACTAGTAAAGAGATTAGAATTAAGTTAACTTCTTTAAATGAAGTAAGTTCTAAGTATGAATTATATTATATTTTAGATAAGACAAATGATAAAGTAAGTGTTGGCTATAGTAAAGATACCAAAGATAGTGTTTTAGGTACTGTTGAAGCTAATAAAAATAAAATAATTACTATAGTGATTAGGAATGATAGTGATACTAGTAGTAAGGTAACTTTTAAAGTATTAGGAGGATTACTTAACAATAATTTAGCATTAAAAGATGGGAATAGCCTAAATCAAGAAGTAAGTATTTATAGAGTATTATCAAAAGCTATTTTAGAAGATAATAAATTAATAACAGCTACACCAACTTTAACAACCTCATCTAATAATACAAATGATGCAAGTGGTTTATATTCTTCTACTGCTACTAATACAGGAGAACCAACTTATTATTTTAGAGGAAATGTAGAAAATAACTATTTAAGTTTTGCTGGCTTTACTTGGAGAATAGTTAGAATTAATGAAGATGGAACAGTTAGACTTATTATGCAAGATGGAATCAATGATAATACAAATTATCAATTTAATTCGAATTGTAATAATTATACTTATATGTATTATTCAAATAGTGAAGTAAAACCAATTCTTGAAAATTGGTATCAAGAAAATATTGAAAGAAAATCAAATTTAGCTGGCAAGACAGTTAGTGGTAATTATTATTGTGAACAAGCAAAGGTAAAAGACTATTCCGACTTTACTGATGGAAATGCTAATATGGCTATATCAAGTAATTATATTTCTAGTTTTAAATGCTCTGCTGATGGAAATAATAAAGGAATAGTAAATGGCAATATAGGATTAATTATGATGAACTTATTTATGCTGGAGTTAAATCTGGCGTCAGTTATTTATATAACTTATCAATTCCTTGGTGGACAATGAGTCCTGCTGGAGTTAGCACTTCTAATTGTGCTGTTGCTTGGGATGCACAAACTGGATTAGGCTCAAGCGGAGTCTATAATAAGTTTACTCTTCGCCCAGTCATAAATTTAAAAACCGATGTGGTAGTATCAGGGAATGGTAAGAGTAGTAATCCATATCAATTATAATAATATTAAAGAATAGAAAGAGGTACTATATGAAAATAACGAATATGATTAATCCTAATATATTTAGGGAATATGATGTAAGAGGAGTTTATCCTACTGAATTAGATGAAGATGTTAGCTATACTTTTGGTAAGGCTTATGGAACTTATATTAAAAGGTTTCATCAAACTAAGTGTATCGTTGGTCATGATAATCGTTTATCTAGTGATAGCTTAACAGATGCTTTAATTAAGGGAATTTTGTCTACTGGAATTGATGTTATTAATTTAGGACTAGTTACGACACCTATGTATTATTACGCTTGTATTTTAAGAAACGTTCCCGCTGGTGTTATGGTTACTGCCAGTCATAATCCAAAAGATGATAATGGTTTTAAATTTTCTTTTGATGAAAGAGGTAATGCTAGGGGCGAAATGATACAAGAATTTTATCAGTTTTTATTAACACAAAACTATGATGATAGTGCTGGTGTTATGAGTTTTTATGATGTGAAAGAGAAGTATTATGAATTACTTTTATCTTCTGTTGATATCAAGCATGATCGTAAATTAAGAGTTATTATTGACTGTGGGAATGGCACTACTTCTTTATTTGCTCCTGAAATCTATAATTTAATTGGCGTTGATTTAATTGTTTTATATGGAGAAAGTGATGCTCATTTTCCTAATCATCACCCAGATCCAGCAGTAGAAGAAAACTTAACAGTTTTAAAAGATGCTGTTGTTACCTTAAAAGCAGATGTTGGAATTGCTTTTGATGGCGATGGTGATAGAGTAGGTATCATTGATGAAAAAGGTACTTATATTCCGGCTGATAAATTTATGATTATGATTAGTCGTGATTTAATACCTACTCATGAAAATAAACGAATTTTATATGATGTCAAATGTAGTAAAGCATTAACCGATGAAATTACGAGGTTAGGTGGTGTTCCTGTTTTATGTAGAACAGGTAATTCTTATACAAAACTAGCTACTCGTGATGAAGACTGTATCTTTGGGGGAGAATTCAGTGGCCATCTTTATTTTAGAGATAAATTTTTAGGATTTGATTCTGGAATGTATGCTGGACTTCGTATGGTGGAACTTCTTAGTAAAACGAATAAGAAGACTAGTGAGTTATTAGAAGGCGTTCCTAAATATTATTCAACACCAGAAATTAAAATTCCATCTACAGATACTAAGAAAAAAGAAGTAGTAGAAAAGATTAAAGAATACTGTCATAATGAACATTTTCATACAATTGAATTAGATGGTGTTCGAGTAGAAATGGAAGATGGTTGGGCTCTTGTTCGTTTTAGTAATACTGGTCCTAATATCACAGCTCGTTTTGAAGGAAAGACAGAAATGGTTCGTGATAAGTTAAAAGAAACATTTATGAATTTAATTGAAAAGTATAATAAATAGTTAGTTTTTCAGATAAGACTTTCTGTAAAATTAAGAACTTGGAATGTCAAATAGATGTCCAATTTCTTTTTTTATTTAGTTTTTATGATATAATATCAAAGGAGTGTGAAGACAATGGCAGTAAAATATGATGAAAGTTCAATTAAAATATTAGAGGGCTTAGAGGCAGTTAGAAAAAGACCTGGTATGTATATTGGGTCAACAGATAAAAGAGGTCTTCACCATTTAGTATGGGAAATCGTCGATAACGCAATCGATGAAGTAATTAATGGTTATGGAGATTATATTAAAATTATCATTCATAAAGATAAAAGTATTAGTGTAGAAGATCATGGACGTGGTGTTCCAACTGGTATGCATGCATCAGGTAAACCTACCCCTGAAGTTATTTACACTGTACTTCATGCTGGTGGTAAATTCGAAGAAGCTGGTTATAAGGTTTCTGGTGGTTTACACGGTGTTGGTGGTAGTGTCGTTAATGCTTTATCTAAATGGATGGAAGTAACTATTAAAAGAGATAAAAAAGAATATTTTATTCGTTTTAAAGATGGTGGCAAAGTAGATGTACCATTAAAAGAAATAGGTACTACTTCTAAAACTGGTACTACTGTTCGTTTCTTACCAGATGATTCTATTTTTTCAACGACTACTTTTTCTTTCACAACTATCTGTGAGAGAATGCAAGAATCTGCTTTCCTTTTAAAAGGATTAACGATAGAAGTAATTGATGAAGAAGATGAAAAAAGTGAAACTTATCATTATGAAGATGGTTTAGTAGCATTTGTTAATTACTTAAACGAAGATAAGACACCACTTCACAATGTTATTTCATTTGAAGGCGTAAAAGATCGTATTGAAATAGAAATTGCGATGCAGTATACAGATACTTATAACGAAAATATCATATCATTCGTTAATAATGTTAAAACGAGTGATGGTGGTAGTCATGAAGTTGGATTTAAAACTGCCTTAACGCGTGCTTTTAATGATTATGCTAAAAATAATAATTATATTAAAGGAAAAGATAAAGCGTTTGAAGGAGCTAATGTTCGTGAAGGATTAACTGCTATCATTTCTTTAAAAGTGCCTGAAGATTTATTACAGTTTGAGGGACAAACTAAAGGGAAACTAGGAACTCCACAAGCAAGAACAGCAGTAGAAGCATTAGTTTCTGAAAAATTACAGTTTTTCCTAGAAGAAAATAAAAAAATTGCGACTGATATCATTGATAAGGCTTTAAAAAGTAAAATGGCAGCAGATGCTGCTAGAAAAGCAAGAGAAGAAGCTCGTAAAGGAAAAAGTAAAAATCCTAAAGAAAGAGCATTATCTGGTAAACTAACGCCAGCTCAATCAAAAGATAAATCACATAAAGAGTTATTTATCGTAGAAGGAGATTCTGCCGGTGGTTCTGCAAAACAAGGTAGAGATAGAAGATTTCAAGCTATTCTTCCACTACGTGGTAAAGTTTTAAATACTGAAAAAACGAAAATGGAAGATATTTTTAAAAACGAAGAAATTAACACAATGATTTATACCATAGGAGCAGGAGTTGGACCTAATTTCGATATTGAAGAAGCAGAATATAATAAAGTAATTATCATGACCGATGCTGATGATGATGGAGCTCATATTCAATGTTTATTAATGACATTCTTTTACCGTTATATGAAGCCATTAATTGAAGCAGGTAGATTAT
>OGPT01000942.1_pt1 | contig 28788 bp, 22 predicted proteins | sample 1552951 | NCBI WGS metagenome assembly OGPT01 (sample SAMEA2580224, study PRJEB22360) | human gut metagenome | biome: human gut; feature: human-associated habitat; material: faeces | place: Denmark | collected 2008/2010
ATACTTATGCTAATTATCGTTAACCGTATTCGATTTTCTTATTATAGTTCATACTATAAACTTCCTTTTTGCCTCCCCCACCAATAATCTTTGTTGACGGAACATTTCCATTCATCACATACTTGGCCTCGACATCAAAAGGGGGGATGACACCTAAACCGTTCCCCTTAATTTCCATAATAAAATATTCCCAACCCACCATCTCAACAGTATAAGACTCTATGTTGCACATGTCTTGGTTGGCAATAGTCCATTCCACGTCACATATTTCAGGAACTTTCAGCCCCATCACATCCAAAATAACCCAACCACCGACTCGGCGGTCATTATATCTGATAATCTCCGACACTTTCAATTGAGGCAATAAATCCTTGGCTGCCTGTACAGCACGTCCGGCATCAATCAAACCGTATCCCGTTTTGGAATTCCAAGAGCCGTACGGATAAGTTATGCCATAACCATATCCATCCAACTTCACACAAGTGGAGTCTATTGTTGCTTGTAATTGTTCCACATTCAACAAAGGGTTTACAGTTAGCATTAATGCGGCTAGGCCGGACACATGAGGGCAAGCAAAAGAAGTACCTGATGCATCGGAATACACATTCCCCTCGTACCAAGGAACTGTCCCTAACAATTGTCCTCCTGGTGCTACAACATCTAATTTTTCTCCGTATCCAGAACCTTCGAACCATTGAAAAGATTGGTTTATAGATCCTACACAGATAATCGAATCATTAGCATATGCCGGATAGTTTATGGAATTATGATTTCCACTGGCAAAAGTTACAATTGAACCAAAGCCATTACGTCCTTCGTTCATTGCATCATGTATAGCCTCTTCAAGTAAAGCACTATGCAATACATCATAATAAACTCCTGCTCCATCGCCCCATGAATTATTAATGATATGTGCTCCATTTCTCCATGCCCACGAAATACCAGTTGCCAGCTCTTCAGATAAGGTTTCTGATGATTCAAGATTATGACTTATGGGTAAAAGTGTCACATTGGGAGAAATACCTGAAGTATATTTCCCGTTTTGAGCAGCAGCAATCATTCCTGCTACAATAGTTCCATGATATTTAATATATTTTGAATGATTAGCATCAACTTTATAATATACATTTGCCTTACCTCCCGTCATTGCATCATATCCATCCAATACTCTCGGCAATTCCACATGATTAGGATCAACCCCTGTATCCAACACGGCAACTACAATATTGCTATCCCCTTTGGTTATATCCCATGCATCACAACAATTTATTGCCTGCAAATTCCATAAAGAATTGGTATTCCATGCAGGCTCATCTATACAATTAGGCAGAAAATCGAACATGAATCCCGGGTCGACATCCGCCACCCGACCCGTTTCGAAGCAACGGTTAGACATCTCTATCGAATTTCCGGCAGAATGGAGTGAAGTGGACAAGGCATACCACAACGGCATTTGTTTTACCTGACGTTCCACCTTGCAGCCATTTTCCTCGGCAAACGTCTTAAGGAACAAAGTATCACATTCAGACTTTAACTTCACATAAAACAAACGGGATACCGGCGTTTCGGACGGAAAAAGAACCGGTTCTATGGCCAATATGTCCGATGGCAACGAACTATTATGTGCTTGCAAGATTTTTATAGAGTCCTTTTCCACTACATTCCAATTTTTACCAACATCACTTCCTGCACTACGTAGCAACAAAGGAGGAGTGTCTCTAAATACCGTACACTTGGTTGAATCCAAAGCAATCCCTATTTTCTTGCCTTTATAATAATAGTAAGTCTGCGCCTGAACCGTACTTGCCCAAACAAATAGTGACATCAATATACATTTCACATTCACGGCGTTATATTTTTATCGTTATTAAAACCTAAAACAAAGCCAATTGCTACTTCTTTTGGAATCTTATCCACAAATATAAAAGTCCACTCCATCCACAGGCGGAGTGGACTTATAATGCTTTTTACATGGCAAAGGCATTGAAGCCACCATCCACCACGGCTACCGTCCCGGTGACAAAGGCCGAGGCCTCACTGATGAGATAGTGTATCGTACCGCAAAGCTCTTCGGGACGGCCGAAACGTTTGAATGGTGTCTGGCGAATGACATCCTCGCCACGCGGTGTCAGGCTACCGTCGGGATTGGTGAGCAACGCACGGTTCTGGTTCGTCAGGAAGAAACCCGGTGCGATAGCGTTCACACGGATGTCGGAAGTAAACTTCGTGGCTACTTCATTGGCCAAGAAGGCCGTGAAGTTGGAAATGCCCGCTTTGGCTGCTGCATAACCACACACTCGGGTCATGGGACGGAAAGCCGCCATGGAACTGAAATTGACAATCGCGCCCTTTCCTGCCTCCACCATCGGGCGGAGGAATATCTGCGTGGGGATGACCGTTCCCGTAAGATTCACATTCAGCACCCGTTCGAACTCTTCCACTTTGAGGTCGAAGAACGTCCCGGTCGGCGCAATGGTGGCACCCGGCATGTTGCCTCCGGCCGCATTCAGCAAAGCGTCCACCTTGCCGTAAGCCGACAACACATCTTGCAGGTTCTGCTCCACCACCGCCGGATTCATCACGTCCGTCTTCAGGAACATCGCCTCGCCGCCTTTCCCGCGAATCCCATCCACTATCTGTTTGCCAGTCTCTTCATTGCGCCCCATCAGTACCACCTTGGCACCTTGAAGGGCAAGGTATTCCCCGATTTCCCGACCCAGCACACCCGTACCGCCGGTAATGACCACCACTTGTCCTTGAATATCAAATAAATTCTTCATGTCCGTTTGTTTTTAACCTTCATTCGTTTTCAAATTTTACCTTCTGCTATCTCACGGTCCACCACCGCCATGACCCCTTCCATCTGCCCGAGGGCCAACATACGCCCGTGGAACGAATAACCGGCATTATATCCCATCTTTTCGTCTCCCAGCATCAAAGGGGCATGGTCTACCCGCATAGGCAGGGAGGGGTTCTCCTTTTGGAACGTGCGCACCAAATCAATGATACCCGCCCTCCCGGCCAAATGGGAAGCCTCCTTGAAGTTCCCGCCGGGCAGCACGTCCGTGCTGCGCAAGTGCACGAATTTCGTTCGGGAAGCATACTTGCGTGCCAGTTCCGGCACATTGTTATGTGCTCCGGCACTCAACGAACCGGCGCAGAACGTCAACCCGTTGTGCGGATTGTCCACGGCGTTCAGGAACCAAGCGATGTCCTCGTCGCACGTCACAATGCGCGGCAACCCCAGTATCTGCAAGGGTGGATCGTCGGGATGCACGCACATGTCCACCCCATATTGCTCGCATACCGGCATGACCGCGGAGAGGAAATAACGCATGTTCTCGCGCAAGGCATCACGGTCTATACCTTTATATAAGCCGAGCAACTCGCGGAAGATTTCCACCGGCTTCTCGTCGTCTTCCTTGATATTTCCGTTAACGAACCCCTGTGTCTTGATAATGATGTTTTCCACCAACTTATGGTCGTCCTCCGGTGTCATTACAGCCTTCTTCCGTTCCACCTGCTCCATGATGTCCGCTCCGTAGTCAGCTTCAGCTCCTTCTCGCTTCAGGATGCAACAATCGAAATAAGCGAAATCCGCACGGTCGAAATAGAGCGATGACGTACCGTCTGCATTCGGGTGCTCCAAGTCGGTACGCGCCCAGTCGAGCACGGGCATGAAATTGTAGCATACCGTCTTGACGCCTGCCTTACCCAGATTGGCCAAACTCACGATATAATTCTCTATTAGGCGGTCGCGGTCAGAGCCGACGTACTTGATGCTTTCACTCACCGGTAGGCTCTCCACCACCGACCAACGCAATCCGGCCGCTGCGATATAGTCCCGCATTTCCACCACAGCCTCGTAAGGCCAGATTTCCCCGTTTGGGATATCATGCAAAGCCGTTACGATGCCTTCCACACCAATCTGGCGCAACATGGACAACGTAATCTTATCTTTTTTCCCGAACCATCTCCAAGTTTTTTCCATTATGTCTTATTCTTTAGAACCTAAAATAGTTTCTTGCATTGTAATAGCAGATGTCCTCCACCATCTGCCGGATACGCGGCATCTCGCCTACGGGCATCTCGCCGTTCTCCACATCACGCCCCAAAAGGTTACAGAACGTGCGGCGGAAATATTCATGGCGCGGATACGAGAGGAACGACCGGGAGTCGGTCAGCATCCCCACAAAACGACTCAACAGACCGAGCACGGAGAGGGCGTTCATCTGACGTTCCATCCCATCCTTCTGGTCGTTGAACCACCATCCCGAACCGAACTGTATCTTGCCCGGCACGCTTCCGTCCTGAAAATTACCAATCATCGTAGCCACCATCTCATTGGCTGCCGGATTCAGGTTGTAGAGGATGGTTTGGGGAAGTATGCCACGGCTGTCCAATCGGTCGAGGAAACGCGCCATGGAGAGGGCGGTGCTGAACTCGCCGATGGAATCAAAACCCGTATCTGGTCCCAAGAGACGCATCATCCGACTGTTGGCATTGCGTATCGTCCCATAATGGAATTGCTGTGTCCATCCCTTTTCGGCATCCATCCGGGCGAACTCCACCAACATGGCCGACTTGAAACGGGCGCATTCCGCTTCGTCCAGATGCTTACCGCCATATACCTTATTATATATTTGTCGGATGTCGTTCTCAGTATAATCTTCTGCATAAAATTCCGAAAGCCCGTGGTCTGAAAGACGGCAACCTTGGGCCGCAAAGAAATCGTGCCGATGTTCCAACGCACCGATGAAATCAGTAAAACCGGATATGGTCTGCCCGGAAACTTGCTCCAACCGCTCCACATAGTCACGGAACGATGCGGGATTCTCCACGGCCATCGCTTTGTCCGGCCGCCATGTCGGGAGCATCCGGATTTCAAAACCGCTCGCCTTCGTGGCGATGTGGTGCTCCAAGCTGTCCACCGGATCATCGGTAGTACATACCGTTTCCACACGGTAATGACGCATCAGCCCCCGGGCAGAAAAACCGGGCTGTGCCAACTTCTCGTTGCATTCCTCATAAATCTCGCGAGCCGTTGAGGGGTTCAACAACTTGTCGATGCCGAAAGCCGTGCGCAGTTCCAAATGTGTCCAATGATACAACGGGTTGCGCAAGGTGTAGGGCACGGTCTCTGCCCATTTTTCAAATTTCTCCCAATCCGATGCGTCGCCCGTGATGTAGCGTTCGCCCACTCCGTTAGTGCGCATGGCACGCCACTTGTAATGGTCGCCACCCAACCACAGTTCCGTGATGGAACGGAAGCGGTAGTCCTCCGCCACCATCTTCGGGTCCAGATGGCAATGGTAATCTATGATGGGCAGCCGTTCGGCATGCCCGTGATACAGTTCCCGCGCGGTGTCCGTCCCGAGCAGGAAATCCTGATCCATAAATGCTTTCATGTTTCTTGTCTCCTATTCTTCAATCAGTTGGTAGCGCGGCACCAAGAGTTTGATAATCACCCAACTCAACAGGTATCCCAACGACGCTACCATAAACACTATCATATAACCGGCTTCGATACCCCGGAAGCCCAAAAACTCCATCTGTGTTTCTTTTGAATACGTGAACAGCATGCCGGAACATACGTTGAACAGCAGGCAACCGATACCGCCCGACATGCCGCCGATGCCCGTCACCGTGGCCACGGCACGCTTGGGGAACATGTCGCCCCCCACGGAATAGCCATTCGCGCTCCAACTCTGATGCGCCGCCCCTATGATGCCGATTATCACGATGGGAAACCAATACGACCAACTGCCTAAGGGCTGCGCCACCAACCCTATCAGGGGGAAGAAGGCATAGATGAGCATGGCACGCATGCGCCCGGCATACGGGTTCATCCCTTTGCGCCCCACGAACCACGTGGGCAGGTAGCCACCAATGATGGAGAGCATCGAAATGAGGTAAAGGGTGAAAATGAGCAACACCCCCGTCGTGGAATCCGAACTATAGCCATAGACGTCATGCACGTAAGCCGGTGCCCAGAAAAGGAAAAACCACCACACTCCGTCGGGCAGGAAACGCCCGGCCACGACAGCCCACGTCTGGCGGTAGGTCAGGCACTTCCAGATGCTGATGCCCTTCGCCGACTTGACTTCCTCCGTCCTTTCGGTCAAAGAGGCATCGACGGCGGCATCCTGTTCGATGTAGGCCAGTTCCGCCGCATTGACATGCTTGCTCTTCTGTGGGACATCGTACACATACACCCAAACGCCCATCCAAACGAAGCCCACGGCACCCACCAAGAGGAAGGACATCTCCCATCCCCAGCAACGGGCCAACAAAGGTATGACGAAAGGAGCGAGCAAGGCTCCAATCTGTGCCCCGCTGTTGAACACGCTGGTGGCAAACCCACGGTCTTTTTTCGGAAAATATTCCGCCGTGATTTTAATGGCAGCCGGGAAGTTTCCCGACTCCCCGATGGCCAGCACGCAACGGGCGGCCAGAAAGAGCCAGACACTGACGGTAGACACCGTCCATACACCATCCGCCACCGTCTGCAACGTGGACAGGTTCTGCCGCGCCCCTTCGAAGCCCGTCAACCACTCGCCGCCCAACAGTCCGTTGGTAGCAATCCCACAGAAGGCATGGAGGCACGCCCCGGCCGACCACAGCCCGATGGCCCACAAATAGCCGCGCCGCGCACCCACCTTGTCGACAAACTTGCCGACGACGAGCATGGCGACGGCATAGACGATGGAGAAGCAGCCCGTGATAAGACCGTAGTCCGTGTCGTTCCATCCGAATTCAGGCGCAATAAAATCTTTCCACGTCAGCGACAAGACCTGACGGTCCATGTAGTTGATGGCCGTAGCCAAGAACAACATGGAACATACGACCCAACGGTAACGGGTCATTCCTGCAAATGTTTGATTCGATTCATTCATGTTTTTCCGGTTATTCTTTAAGTTTATTTTTCCGTACACGTTTGCAAATATAGAGCTTTTATCGGCAAAGAAATACAAAATATGACATGAAATACACGTAATGTAACATGGCCTAAAAAGTTTGCTACACCACAAAAAGCCCATGTCCTCATTCTGATAAAAAAGAACTGCCCCCGCTGGTTCCATACAGCGGGGAACAGTTATCCAGCACGATAGCAAAACATAACAAAATCCTATTAAAACCTCATCGTACCATTATTTTCCGATTCTCGACAACATAATATCCTGACGGCAAGGAGACCCATACATAAGTTTCATTGGCATCCGCATTGGCTGCCAATTCACCTTTTAAATTGTATATACCTATCGTATGGTCGGCTCTCACCAGCAATCCTCCCCTTCCTGGACGGATGTCAACAGATTCAACATGAACAAAAGGAATGGACGTTACCTCCTTACTGACTTTTACACAAGCAGGAGCAGTGAACTTGATTACCCGGTTTATTATTTCCACGTCTGACTCCAACACCCATTCATTATTTTCATTCATATATCCTGCGGTCGCCTTCCAACCATCCATTGAAGCAGGGAGACTGAAATTTCCGGTTGACGTACTGAGCAAAAGATAGTCCTCGTCTGTATGACGAATAGCAACAGCTTGCGACGAAGCCGTCCCGGGAAAATAGGCTATACCATCCAACCCTTTTTCCAAATCCGTGGATTTACCTGCATAGTTATACACATAAAGTCCTTTTCCATGAGATTTGAGCGCAAAATCCTGATTGGCCAAATTCAATATCTTATTACGTTGACGCACTAAACCAATATGAGCTCGTTCAACAAGTTCCATTCCATTGTTAGAATAAAGGGCGTTCCCGTCCACCACACAGAAATTGTAATAATCGAACGATTTGTCTCCAGCCAAAGCCGCCATCTGGTAAATCGGCGAATTGGCATCTTTGGCATCTATTTCCATAATCATCCGGAAATTCTTCCCCTTATTACCCAAATATCCCCACATATCTCCTTTTATCATACCGGCATCTGCCCCATAGATATCTACCCCGACAAAATCAATGTTCGTACCACCGTTCACACGTTTCTTCTCATTAGCATCTACCCTACCAGCAGTCTCCCAACTCACACAATTCAGCCGAGTCCAAACCACATATTCAGATTGTTTTACTGCGGCCCCTACATAAGAATAATAATCAATTATCTCAGCAGCCGAAGCCATATTGTTTCCATGAGAGCGTGCTTCGTTTCCTAACTGTACCCCCACAACCGTATGTCCTCCACCGTTATGGATATCCCAGCGCGCCACATGTTCCATCACTTTCGACAATACGTACTTTTCCCTTTCCATAAGCTCCTTATCTTTCCAATCCAAAGAATATTCCCACTCTGTTCGCTTCATATTAAAATCACTCTTCCCATCAAGCGAACAAACATAATCAGGCGTACGAAGTTCTTTGCGTCCATTATGATTCCATAAATATTGAACTCGCCCTCCGCTACTCCAACTAAACCACAGCAATTCCATTTTAAGTCCATACTTATGGCACCAACCCATATAACGGTCCAATATAGTCCAGTCGAAGCAATCTTTCTCCGGTTCTATTTCTCGCCAAAAAACAGGAATGGACAATGTATTGAAATGATCATCGGCCACTTGCTTTACAGCTTTCTCTATGGCCTCTTCCGTCCAACCTTCATAACCGCGCAACTTATCAGTACGTAACTGTACGTTGGTCATATAAAACGGCTTACCATCTACACGCAAAACAAATTTTTCCGACCCGTCGAGACTGGTATCCACAACTGAGACCGTTTGTTTTATCGGTTTCTCTGTGAATTGTGATTCGTAGTAAGCAGTCCATGCTTGACGAAGCCTCTTAGTGACCTCTGTCAGATCCTTACCAAACGGTGCTTTTGCTACTTCCCGGGCTTGTTCTATCACTATTTTCAAATCCTCTTGCCCCGGATATTGAGTCTGCTCCATACGTGTATTAAAATCCGTAATCAACTCCACTAAAACCCGATAAGCATCCAATTCCGCTAAAGCTTCATCTACCTTATCCAAGACCTCATCTATTTGTGGACGTACATCTTTCTCACCGGTATACATTCCATTCATTTCATTTATTAAGCTCTGAAAACAAGACTTATCCGGATAGTCGGAGGCATTGATTGCATTCTCTAATTTTTTCTCAGCGTCCTTTAATCTGGAATAATCAATCTGAATACTTTCCCACTCTTCCATAGCCGAAGCCAAATCAGATAATATGCGTTCTACCTCTGATATCTCCGCATCGGAAGGCAACAAATTCACATCTTTCATTACTTCACGATACTGTTCGATATTATTATAACCCGGAAGGTCTCCCGTGTGTCCCGTCATTGCCAAAGTATCAGCCACCGCCTGTTTCATTTGACGGGTCAATACCGCCATATAACTCTCCTTATCGGCACCGTGGAAAGATAAAGTAAAATCATCCATGTCTATGGTCGGGCTTCCGCTTGTTGCCAAATCAAGCCCCAACTCAAGATTCCCATCGAAAACCACACCTGTAACTTCTGCCCAGGTTCCTCCAGCCGACAGACTTTTCCCTCTATCGTTCATATACAACTTTACGGTTCCATTGAATGAAGAGGAAATGGCAGCTCTTACTGTATATTTTCCATTAGGCAGGTCTTTCACCTCTTGATAAAAACGTCCATCAATGCCTCCGCTACCCTTCCATAATTGTAAATGGTTCTGTCCTCCCTTAATGACACCGCCTTTTTCTCCCGTACTGATTTTCACTTGTACGCCATCCGCTGTAAGCGTCCAACCATTCGTACCCTCATCAAAGGACGGATTAACCAACCGGCCTGTCATATCCATATAATCATCACCTTCCAAAGCCAAGTTTTCCGGAGCATAAGCCTGCCCCTCTACATACGTAGCATTATCCAGGCCAGACAAACCTTGCGCATCGGGCATGATTTTGACAAGTTTCACGTTATCAATCCAATCCACCTTAGATTCGTCACGAAAAAAAGAGAACCATAAATTTCGAGGTAATTCATCCGGCATACGAAATGAAGTCACAAAATGGCACCGTGCCGTTCCATTTGACTCAGTAGTATGCCCTTTTAAATCCAATATATTACCGGTGTTTCTTTCTGTGCCAAACATCAAACGATATGTAGTACCTCCATTTCCTACTCCCTCCGAAGTCCAATAATCATAAGAAAGGCAATAATAAGCTCCCGGCTCCACAACCGCTTCAGCAAGTTCCTGCATCAAATAGCGCGACTCGCTGTGCATAATAATTGACTTTACCCCATCGGAACGGTATGCAGCATTTTCGCGTACGTTAGTCTTACCCACATCACCACCCCAAGTTGGCATTCCACCATTCCATGTTTCCCAATCTGTAGGACGCCAACGCCCATTACCATAATCTTCTGCCACGATTTCAAAACTGGGATTTTTCACCACATTTTTCCCTTCTTCATACATCGGATGAGAAGACGACAACGACTTGAACCGACCATTTTGGAAAACATAGACCGTCCCGTCTTTCTGTACCAAACGTACGTCACCGTCTTCTGTCGGTTCAAACTCAACTCCAGAAAAAGCAATACGGATGGTACGTCCCACTTTTGCTTTCCCCTCTAATGTATAATCTCCCAAACCTGGAATAAACCGTCCCATATCTGACACTTCAACTCCGTTGAGACTTGCCTTAAGCGGCATTTCTGGCAACCTTTCCGCTTCCACATTCAGAGTCATCATCAAGGCACATACCCCATAAAGACCTTCTCTTCTTAAATTTTTTGTAGAGAAATTCATAATATTCAATTTAAAAACATAATCATATTAAAGTCCGACGGCACCACGAAGCCAATGCAAATATAAAGCATAAAGCCTACATAAAACAATGGCTCTATAAAATTGAACGAAATGCCATGTTTCATTGACCGAAACGGCTTCTTTTCACACAACAAATGCTTCACGTTTTGACATTATTGCTTCGTTTTTCAGTCAAATATTTAAAGAACGTTTATTTATTTTGCCTCCATTTTCCAATACTATAAGTTTGCATACAAAACACATTCATTCATCTTTATACATCACATATTCCGTATGATAAATAAATTATGGACGGGAAGTATTTTACTGTTTTGCCCGATGGGCCTGCAAGCCCAGAACTGGTTGCCGGACACGGCAAATGCACATCAGGAAATAAGACTGTTGGATTGCCGTTACCATGAAGAGAAACTCAAAAGTTGCGAACAACTGACCGACACGTCCTCCTGTTGGAGAACCTCGGTGGAGAAGACCGAAGTGACGGACGGAACCTTGTTCGTATTCCGGTTCAAGGCTTTGAAAAATCTCACGGATGCCGGAGTTGCCGTGGCTTTCGACCGTTATCATTGGACAAGCGACAACTATGTCATGATTCCGGCCTCTGTGTACAACGGGAACCGTCAGCGTATCGTAAACCGCAACTATGCCACGGGACTTGACCCTTCGGACTACGACCGCCCGGATTTGGCCTTAACCTCCAATCCCATTCCCCAACTTCCGCCCGACTTCGGCAGCCCCTCCCGTCTGGAAGTCAGCGTATGCAACGCCGCTACCCCGGCCATTGCTTTCCTCGACCGGCAGAAGAAAGAGGGTGTCCTGCTACTGACAGACCAAGGCATCGTACGCGACGGGCAAGTCTTGGACCACGGACTCATCGTGGAAGAAACGCCGGACAGAAACGTGGCCTCTTTCGTTATCAGCGCACCGGGCGTACGCGAAAAGAAACCGGAGTTCATCGGCTTCAGCAAAAGTCCGGACCGGGGAATCACGGTGCGCGAAGGGGACGAAATCGTCATCCGCGTCACACGCCTCGTTTATCCCTGCACGGACGCACCCGGCCTGCTCGGGCATTTCATGGAAGAGCGCAAACGCCACATCCGGTGCGCCGCACCGCGCAATTTAGTACCGATGAGCTGGGTGTTGGACATTATGGACAAAAACATCGACCTCCGTTACTACCAAAAAGACAGCGTGGAATTCTACCGCCCCGAAACGGCGGACTGGATGTCGTACGGGTGGATTGGCGGGGGAGCGAGTGCATTGGCGGCCTCATCAATACTTATCCGATGCTCGCGCTCGGCGACGACGAGCACCTGCGCCGCGTGGCGCGCACCTTCGACTTCGCCCTGCCCCGGGCGAAAGGCAAAAGCGGATATTACTATGACATCCTGCAACCGGACGGCACTGTGCTCAACCGCGATGCCGCAGCCGTAGTACCGGGCGTGGCGGTGACGCGCCGGAACGGGGACGTACTGTATTGGATGGTAAAACAGTTCAACCTATTAGAGCGCATGGGACACAAGGACTTCATCCGTCCGGAATGGGAAAAGAACGTCCGTTCGTTGGCCGACGCATTCGTCAATACTTGGAAAAATGAAGGCACGTGGGGTAATTACCTGCACGTGGAAAGCGGGAAAGTAGCAGTGTACAACACCACCGGCGGTGCCATGGCCATAGGCGGACTGGCATTGGCCTCCGTTTATTTCAACTGCCCTGAATATTTGGAAATCGCCCGGCAGGCCGCAAGCGCACTCTACCGCCAGTTTGCCATCGTGGGCTTTACCTCAGGCGGTTGCGGTGACATCCTGCAAAATTCCGACTCGGAAACGGCTGTCGCCCTGGCCACTTCCCTATTCACATTATACGAAACGACGGGCGAAACAGGGTATCTGCAACAAGCCCGTGACGCAGCTCATCTGTGCGCCACATGGACGGTTTCCTTCGATTATCGCCTACCGGAAGATACACCGTTGGCCCAACTGGATGCCAACCTGACAGGCGCCGTATGGGCCAGTACGCAAAACAAACACGGGGCACCGGGATTCTGCACGCAGTCGGGCGACGTGCTGTTCAAACTCTACCGCACCACCGGCGACACGTTGTATGCCGAACTCCTGCGCGACATCATCCATGCCCACGCCGAAGGCATCCAACCGAACGGTAAAATCACCGAACGGCTCACGTACTGCGATTCCGACCGGCGAGGCTCCCGTGCCGACGGTTGGGAAACGGGTTGGAACGAAACGAACGGAGCGCTGATGGCATTGGAAATCCCGGGAATTTACGTCCGTACCGACCTCGACAAACTCTACGTCTTCGACCACGTCAAAGCGGAAATCATAAAAAGCGACAAAAGGAAAACCATCCTACGTATTACGAACCCCACGGAGTTCGACGCACAAGTTACTCTTTTTGCCGAGGGTGCAGAAGAATCCGCTTTACCGTTAGGAGACAATGCGTTTCTGAACTGGCAGGATAAGGTCAAGGTGAAAGCCGGACAGACGGTAACATACACGATAAAGAAGAAGTAGCAAAAGAAATTTTACCCTAAGAATACACACAAAAGAAAAGTCCCGTTTGCCATCCGCATGTCCAATGGAAGGCAAACGGGACTTTATCTTGGCTCATTGCTGTTCCATACAATCCCAATACACAACATACCGCTGACGGTGGACATCATACAGCGGAAGCACCTGCACCCCGCTTTCCGTGACGAAAGTCAACCCTTTCCCCGTACGTTTCAACACGCGTTCCGGATGGCGGTCATCCCAGGGCAACGAGCAAGGCAAACCTTGGGGGATATGGTAATCGTAAGTATAGTAATCATTGTACCGCAAAGGATTGGAATACGGAGCGGGCGGTTGCATTCCTTCCGTACCTAAGACACCGGCCAATACGACCGGTCCGTAAAGCAACGCGCCCTTACGGGGATTGTCCGGCATGCGTTCCATCGCAAGGCGCATGGGATAAGTCACTTCTATATGGTCGCCGTCTTCCCAACGCCGGTCCAACGTGATGTAAGAACCGGGGTGCTGTTTCACCCGTACGGACTTCCCGTTTACCCTGACCGTAGGACGGCCGCTCCACGACGGATAACGGAGTTTCACAGCCAACCTACGGGGAGTCTCCAACGCCAAGGTCAAGCGAGTGGTTTCCTCTTCCGGGAAACGGGTCTCCTGACGCAAATTCAACCCTTTTTCTTTCCACGCCAATTCAGACGGAATGAACAAATTGACATACAGGCAGTCTTCCCCACGATAATAAATGCTTTCGGCATATTTGGCATGGCTCTCGAAGCCACTGCCCACGCAACACCAGAAAGAATTCTCCGGCGTGCTATACACCTTGTGCGTGCCGGACTGCAAAGGCAAGAAATAAGATACCATTCCCGTCGCAGGGTCTTGCTGCCCCAAGATATGATTGTACAAGGCACGCTCATAATAATCGGCCACCTCGGGAGAAGCCTCCCAACAAAACAGATGGCGGCTCAACTTCAACATATTATAAGTACAACAGGTTTCGCCCGTATAGCCGCTGATATGCTTGGAAAACTCGTCCGGATCGAAATAATGTTCCTTGTCGCTGCTACATCCGGGAGCAAAGGTGTGGCGGCCTATCATCGTATGCCAGAAGAATTCGCTCAAAGCCTTGCTGTCTCCATCTCCCGTCAACTCATAATTACGCGCCTCAGCCAATACTTTCGGAATGAATGTATTGGTATGTTTCGTCCCCAAATCATCCCGTTGTTCTTTCAACGGGTCTATTACATCATTATGATAAAAGAAACCGGCCAACCAACGGTAACGTTCATCTCCCGTCAAGGCATACAGGTTGTAGAAAGACTCGTTGATGCCTCCGAACTCATTACGAATCATCTTGCGGCGCGTCTCTTCCGGCAACGGCCGAAGTTTCCCATAAGCCCAGTCTCCCATTTTCCGCACCACGTCCAACGCCTGCGCATTCCCGGCATACAGATATTGGTCTATCAAGCCGGAAAACAATTTGTGCAACGTGTACCAAGGTGCCCAAACACTCTCCCCCCGGATATTCCGGTTGATGAGCTCTTCGGGATAAGCACTCAGGTAACCGCTCGGCCCCGCAGCCTGTACTTCCGCCAGTCCGGCCACAAGGCTGTCCCCCTTCATCTTGAAAACATCGCTCCCCGTGGCTGCATACATCAAAGCCAAAGCCGAAAGCACATGACCCGTCGTATGCCCGCGAAGTTCACAATCCAAGGACTCCCATCCGCCGAGTTTCTTCACCGTCATGTATCCTCCCTCACGTCCGGCAAATACCCCTGCGGTCGTCCGAAAACCATGCAGCAGACGATCGGCCCCAATGGAGACCATCCACGCCGAGTCCCGCATCATGTTGTCACGGAAACGTCCGGGTAACAGGCGCACGTCCTGCAAATCGAACGATTCGGCAGCCAAGGGGATATCCGTTTTGACTTTGAACTTCTCTGCACAACTTCCGGGATACACCGATTGGGCATATCCGCACACGGTAACCGCAAGTCCGGAAATCATTACTATAATCTTCTTTTTGAAAAACTCCATATCACTTATTTTGAAATTTTTAATGCCTTATCTATCACATAATCCTTCACCCCGTCCATCAATACTTGTACCCGGCTTCCTTCGGGCACATCCAAATCATGAATCTTCAAACGCTCCACATCCACTGCAATGAGAGGCACACGGGGATCTTGCGCCTCGGAACCGAAAGCCGAATGCGTCACAGTCAGACGTTTCACATGACGTACAAACAAACCATAAGACGGCAGATTACCCCAAACCGTAGGCTGAGGATACCCTTTCTCATCTTCAACAACGTCACGATGGGAAGCCCAATACTTGTCGAAAAACAGATTCCCCGATGTGTCATGCCTGCGGTTTCTCATATCACCAGGCGTACGGAAGTTCCCATCAACCAATCCTCCTTTGTTGACAAAACGAATATTATCCAACCACACATCTTCGATACATCCGTCAGGTATGCCTGTCACGGAAGAACAAAAATTCCCCGTCCCATACGCAGTCACATTGCTGATACGTATATTCCTCATCCGTCCCATCGGAGGATCCGGTGCGTCCTTCAGATGCTTCCTTCCCCTATCTGCCAAGCGGATATAAAGCGGGCATTCCGTACCTTCTATTACAATGTCATGTACCATTACCCCATCCATTATCCCGCCGTCCACGATCTCTAAAGATATGGCTGTAATACCAGACGGGGTGGATTTGATGATACGTTCGCCTTTATTCCGGCTCGGTTTGACAATGCAATCGGCCACCAATATGTTTTTAAACCCTCCGGTAGATTCCGTACCGCATTTTATGGCATTTGCAAAACTACTGACGATACAGCCCGTCACGATAATATCCTCACAAGCAGCCGTTCCTGTGCTTTTCAATACGATACCGTCATCGTCCGAATCAATAATACTGTTGGAGAGTGTGAAGCGGCGACATCCGTCAATGTCAATCCCGTCATTATTCCCATTACAATGATTATAAACCCGGATATTATCTACCGTCACGTCTTCGCAATTCAAATAATGCTGGTTCCAAAGGGCAGAATTCTGCATCGTAACGCCCTCCACGCGCACATTACGGCACGAAATAAAAAGGAGATTGCGAGGGCGGCCGTTTGCATCACCCGCCACTCCTCCGACACGTCCTTTACGTCCCTTTCCCCTGCCGTCCAACGTACCGTATCCGGTCAAGGCGATATTCCGCGCCTCCCCAGCATAAATAAGTGCCGACCATCCTCCTTCATCTTTCAACGAACGGTAAGCCGCAGGCGGCATCAAGGGAAAATCGTCCGGGTTCTCACTGGCAAACAGGTACGCACCGTTTTCCAACCTCAGTTCCACATTGTCTTTCAAAAATATAGTCCCCGTCTTGAACCGGCCCGCCGGAACGATTACTCGCCCGCCTCCTTGCCTGTAACAATGTTCTATAGCCTTATTGATGGCCGTCGTATTCACGATATTGGTATCGACTGAGGCACCAAAGTCAAGGATACTACATTCATATTGCCTTCGCACTTCCGATACTTCGGCATGCAAAAGACTTCCGGTCCACCAGACCCACATCAAGACAAAAAACATCTTGTGTTTCATCCCATCATTCTTTACATAGGAAACCATACATGCTACCACTTCAACTTCACCGATTTGTCCTTATAGGTCACAGGAAAATCCTTCCCGTTCACAGTCATGGAGGACGGTCGCTCCTCTTCCCGTATCTTCACATTTACCCGGGGTTGCCCCTCCACCCGCAAATCCAGTTTTTTGCCTTCCCGGCGTTGCATGACAAAGAGCTTGGACAAGGATGAATAATAAGACACCTCGCCCCGGCGCAATGCGCTGCCGTAACAAACGAACATCTCCGAAGCCTTTGCCGGATCCGTACCTTCGTCATACGTCACGGCAAACATGTAGGCATCCGTAGTCCATCCGTCGGCCGTAATCCATGAATTGTTGTGCATCAGCCGTCCGTCGGCCAACTGGTTGATATAAATGTCCGTGACCTTTCCGTTCCGACGCACTTTCAACCCTATCCAGTCTTTTCCTTCCGTACGTTCCATCATCGGCAAATCCTTATCGTCGGGCGAATCCTTCAGGATGACGGCCGTCAGTCCTTTGACACGCTTATGCTCGCCGGGCAGATGGAACGAATAGTATTCTTCCTCACCCTTCAAATCCTCGGTCGGTCCTTTTTTCACTTCCCAATACAAATCGTCGGGATAGTCATGTACGAAATCGGATAAGGCCAGCAGACGGGGATACAACGGACGGATGACCACGGAAGCACTGTCGGAGGTCACCGTCACGTCGGCTCCCCGCTTCACGGCCTTCCCGTTATAGTGCCAAAGCCATTCGAAATGCCCGGGCTTATGGGCAGCTATGTCGTCTATCATGTAAATCACCTTGTCCATCCACAGGAAATGGCGGAAGTTCCGGCTGAACTTGTCCGACATCGGCCCCGTACCGTTGGCCAACACATATTTCATCTTCCCGTTATCCATCAGGTAATGCAGGCTTCCGCGCAAATAAGAACCCTGATACTGCTGTTCGCGCGACTGTCCTTCCCCATTGAACAACACCACATTGTGCGCCTGGCTTTGGAAGAAGTAGTTCCGGTAGGCAGGATTGGGATACCAACAGTTGCCTGCGTCTTTCAGTATATCCACGCCTTTATAAAACAAGATGAACGAATTGGCATCGGCATGCGAGTGGTTCCACGTCTGTCCGCTCTTCACGGCCAGCATCGCCGCGTCCTTTTTCCAAGAATCGCGCATCACGGCCCAGCCGAAATCGGCAAACAGGCACGAAGTAGCCACGTCCGGCACGGCGGGTGCCTTACTGCAATCCGGCATGTAAAGGAATCCCATCGGGCGGTTACGGAAATAGCCGTCGCGATGTTGCCCCTCCTGTACCTGGTTGATGTACCACAGGATTTCCGGTCGCCGTATGCCTAACGCATACAACAGCATCATGCTCGATTCTGCCGTCACGTTCTTATGGCTGTCTCCGAAATTCAAGTTATACAATATGCCCGTACGCGGATAGCACACTTGTACGAAATAGTCGGGCAAACGCTCCAACTGGGGCAGTTCCGGAGCCTTCCCCCCCGGATGGGTGTTCTGCCAGGCTATCCGGTATTGCAAAGCCTCTTGGATACCGAAATTGGCATAGTTCAAACTCTCATACATGCCACCGGCTTCGTCGAAAGATTTTATCTTGGCTTGCAACACGTCACCGGCAAAACCGAACCACTCCGGCATGGCCTCGTTCAGCGTCTCCACCCATTCGACGGCTTCGGGCAACTCATTTTGTAAAGCCATGGCCAGCATTCCGCCGTTGTACACGCACGAAGTCCACCAGTTATGCCCCATGGAGTTCAGGGAATGGATACGGGTAGGCTCCAACACCCAGTCGCCCAACGAAGGTTCCACACCAAGACGGAGCAAATCTTCGGCCAGTTCCTTCCGTTCACGTGACGATAAGGTCTCATAAATGGCATCGTAAGCCAACGCGGCCATCAGGCATTTATGGGAAAGTCCCAAATCGGCACGCCACACCGGCTTACGCGACAGCATCTCCTCGCTTCCCCAAGTCCTGGCCTGCGTGACCGATTGCAAAATGGATTTCAAACGGTCGGCATACCGGCGGTCGTCCGTCATCAGATAAGCCAGAGCCAGATAATCCGACCGGTTGAGGTCGTTTTTCTCCAATGCGGCATCGGCCACCTTACGGATGTCCGCCCAACAACGAGCCATGCAAGTGTCCGACTGTACACGTGCCTTGGCCGCTTCCACCCGTTCTTTCGTGAAGAGCAACGCCGGATGGTTGACGCGCTGCCCCCATAAGGAAAGGCCCAACAGGAAACCTCCCACACAAACTACGATTTTCTTCATCTGTATATGCTTATGATTTGATGTCTCTATAGTCTAATACGATTGAAAAGCCCTATTTACGCACACCACACATAAAAATTTTCTCTCGGAGTACGTTAAACGTCCTTTTCAATCGTATATAGAAGTAGAAGCATATTTTAAACTACAAATTTATCCATAATGAAAAAACAGTTCATATCCCTATGTATGGCATGGTGGGCCGTCACCGGATGGGCCTCGCCCCACACGTTCCAAGTGTCGTCGCCCGACCGCAACTATGTGTTCACTTTCACGCAGGAAGAGCCGGAAGGCAAAACACGGATGTATTACACCTTATCTTATAAAGGCAAAGAGATCGTCCACCGTTCGGAACTGGGTGTGGAAATCGAAAACAAACTCTTGGAGAGCGCGTTGGGTATCGAAAATGACGCCTGCAAAAATTGGAGGGACAACCTGACATTCATCGGGGCAGACTCGGCCTCGCACGACGGAACATGGCAACCCTTATACGGCGAACGCAAAGAAATCCCGGACCGCTACCGCAGCCTGCAAATCAAATTCAGAAAAGGGGAAGCACCAGCAAGCGAAGTGACAGGCGGTTACGACCGTTCACGCACTTATTTCATGAACGTGGAAGTGCGGGCTTACAACGAAGGAGTGGCTTTCCGTTATCATTTCCCGGCCACCAGCAACGGGCTGTTCCTGCACATTACAGACGAACTCACCGAATTTGCCATGCCGGAGGGCACCATGGCCTGGCACGAACCGTGGGCACAGGCTCCCGTCTCCCTGCTCCCGTTAGAGGGTTGGGAAGGCGAAAGCGAACGCCCCCTGACGATGAAACTGGGGAACGGCCTGACGGTCTCCCTCGGAGAAGCCCGTATGGTGGATTACGTACGTACCAAGTTCGCCCTCGCTTCCGGGAAGGCTCACACGCTGAAAACCTCCATGTACGACTGTGCCGACATCATCACGCCCTACGACACGCCGTGGCGCGTCATCATGGCAGCGGAACGCCCCGTGGACCTGATAGCCCACAACTTCATCTACCTGAACCTGAACGAACCGAATGTCCTGCAAGGGGACTTGTCTTGGATCAGGCCGGGAAAGACATTCCGTAGCGGACTCTCGCAGAAAGAAGCACTGGCCGCCGTGGACTTCGCCGCCGAACGCGGACTGCAATACGTCCATCTGGATGCCGGGTGGTACGGACCGGAAATGAAGATGGAGAGCGACGCGACCCGTATATCCGAAAGCAAAGACCTGGACATCAAGGCCATCTGCGACTACGCCTCCACGAAAGGCATCGGCGTATGGCTTTACGTCAACCAACGCGCCCTCGTCCAACAAATAGATCGGTTGCTGCCTCTTTATAAAGAATGGGGCATAAAAGGCATCAAGTTCGGTTTCGTGCAAGTAGGCAACCAATTCTGGACCATCTGGCTGCACAAAGCCGTCCGCCAATGCGCCGACTACGGCATCATGGTAGACATACACGACGAATACCGCCCCACGGGCGTGAGCCGTACCCTGCCCCACCTGATGACACAGGAAGGCATCGCCGGCAACGAGACCATGCCGGACGCGCGCCACAACACCATCCTGCCGTTCACCCGCTTCCTTTGCGGCCCGGCCGACTACACCCCTTGTTACTTCAACGCGAGGGTGAAGAACACGCACGCCCATCAACTGGCCATGCCCGTCGTCTATTACAGCCCCGTCACTTTCCTCTATTGGTACGATACTCCGTCGCTGTATCAAGGCGAAAAAGAACTGGAATTTTGGAAAAACGTACCGACCACATGGGACGAGACCTACCCGATAGACGGAGAACCGGGCGAATACATTGCCATGGCACGACGCAGCGGAGAGAAATGGTTCGTGGGCGTAATGAACGGACTGGAAGCCCAGAAGCTGACCATCCCGACCGTTTTCCTGCTCCCTAAAAAGAAATACACGCTCACCCTCTATCAGGATGACCCGAAAATGGAAACACGTACGAAAGTAGCCGTGTCACGGAAGACCATCAAAGGGGGCGACACCTTACGGTACGTCCCCACCGGATTGTCCACGTCCACGTAAGGAGGGTTGGCCGGAAAAACATACTGGATATTGCGGATAATCGGTTCGCCGAACCCTTTCAGCTCCCAATTCGAAGGGACGTCCAAATCGGCCCAAGAGGAATCATCGAAATCTTTCTTATAAAAGCCCTCTTCCGCGTCCTCGATGTCCGGCACGTATGAGAACTTCCACCGCCCGTTCAGGGATTCATGCCACGGTGACTTAGAGAAATCGCCAGTCAACGCTCCCAGTTCATCGTCATACCACATGAAGACCGTATGTGGACTTTCCTTGTTCCACTCATATTTCTCCGGATTCTCCCACTCGTTTTGCCCTGCACAAAGTCGCCCTGCTCCCACCACCAGTAGCAGTAACACCCCATAAATAATCTTTCCCATATACATTTTAATACGTTCTTTTCTATTTACCACTACGTTGCTAACGTTTAAAATACCTACGGGAGAAACATTTTTTCAGAAATATGACCGATAAATCACAAAAAGCCGGACTGTCTCACGACACCCCGGCTCCACCATCTAAATTCCTAAAAAATAAAGAATCTTGCTGTCAACGGATGAACAGCAATTCGCGATACTTAGGCAATGTCCACATCTGGTCGTCCACAATCAACTCCAACTTGTCGATATGGTAACGGATTTGTTCCAACATCGGCGCAATGGTGTCGTGGTAGGCCACGGCCTTTGCCCGTTCGCCTTCAATCTTGTTGGCTACCTTGCGGGCTTCGACCATCGCATCCACGTGCTCCTTGATATAGGCCGTGCGTTCGGAAATCTCCCTGATGATGGCCAGGTTCTCGGCAGACAATCTGCCGGCTTCTTCCGCGCTGAACAGTCCCTTCATCTTGTACACGTTGTCTATCAACTTGCTCTGGTACTCGATGGCTACAGGCACGATATGGTTCATGGCCAAATCACCGAGCACACGTGCTTCTATCTGGATTTTCTTGGTATAGGTTTCCCATTTCACTTCATTGCGGGCTTCCAGTTCCACTTGGGTCATCACCCCGGTAGACCCGAACATGGCGATGCTGTCTGCCGACAAGTAGTTGTCGAAAATAACGGGACAGCTCGTCTCGCAATCCAGACCGCGCCGCTCTGCTTCGGCCTTCCACTCGTCGCTGTAACCGTTCCCGTCAAAGCGGATGGGCTTGCAGATTTTGATATATTTGCGAATCACCCGGATAAGGGCAGCTTCTTTGCCCTCGCCTTTTTCCATCAAGGCATCCACTTCGGCCTTGAAATCCGTCAACTGTTCGGCCACGGCGGCGTTGAGGGCTATCATCGCGCTCGCGCAGTTGGCCTCCGAACCCACGGCCCGGAACTCGAAACGATTTCCGGTAAAGGCGAAAGGTGACGTACGGTTACGGTCAGTATTGTCTATCAACAACTCAGGAATCTGGGGGATGTCCAGCTTCATCCCATGCTTGCCCTCCAAGAGGACCAGTTCCTCGTCGGTGCTCTCCTCCAAATGGTCGAGCACACGGCTCAACTGCGTGCCGAGGAAAGAGGAAATGATGGCCGGGGGTGCCTCGTTGGCTCCCAAACGATGGGCGTTGGTGGCGCTCATGATGGAGGCTTTCAGCAAACCGTTGTGCCGGAACACGGCCATCAGGGGGTTCACGATGAACGTGATGAAGCGCAAGTTCTCCTCCGCCGTCTTGCCCGGAGCCATCAGCAGCACGCCGGTATCGGTGCCCAACGACCAGTTGTTATGCTTGCCTGAACCGTTCACGCCCTTGAAAGGCTTCTCATGCAACAACACGCGGAAACCGTGCGTGCGGGCCACCTTGCGCATCAGCGACATGATCAGCATGTTATGGTCTACCGCCAAGTTGCACTCCTCGAAGATAGGAGCAAGCTCGAACTGGTTCGGTGCCACCTCGTTGTGGCGCGTCTTCACCGGGATGCCCAGTTCCAAGGCCTGTATCTCCAAGTCCTTCATGAAAGCGGCCACACGGGTCGGGATGGCTCCGAAATAATGGTCTTCCAACTGTTGGTTCTTCGACGCTTCATGCCCCATCAGCGTACGCCCGGTCAGCAACAAGTCCGGACGGGCGGCATACAAGCCTTCGTCCACCAAAAAGTATTCCTGCTCCCATCCCAAATAAGAAACCACCTTCTTCACGGACGGGTCGAAGTAATGGCACACTTCTACCGCCGCCTTATCCACCGCGCGCAAAGCCTTCAGCAAAGGTGCCTTGTAGTCGAGCGACTCGCCGGTATAAGCGATGAACACGGTAGGGATGCACAGCGTGTCGTCTACCACGAATACAGGCGAAGAGGGATCCCAAGCACTATAGCCGCGCGCCTCAAACGTGTTCCGTATGCCCCCGTTGGGGAAGGACGAGGCATCGGGTTCCTGCTGCACAAGCAACTTGCCCGAAAATTCCTCCATCATCCCGCCTTTGCCATCATGTTCCACGAAAGCGTCATGCTTCTCTGCCGTACCTTCCGTCAAGGGTTGGAACCAGTGGGTGTAGTGCGTCACCCCCAATTCTTCGGCCCAACGCTTCATGCCCGAAGCCACCTCGTCGGCCACGCTGCGGTCCAAAGCGGCACCATGGTCCATGGCATCCACCAACCTCGCATATACGGTACTGGGCAAATACTTGAACATCTTCTCACGGCTAAACACATATTTACCGAAATATTCGCTGGGTCGTTCCGCCGGAACGGTCACTTCTTTCGCCTTCGCGTGGAAAGCACTCTCTACAACTCTGAATCTTAATTCTGACATAATCACCTAAGTATTTTGATTTTCATATTATTCTTGCCTGTTACGGACTGTCTTACAAATCGTAGGCTGATTCGCCGTGTTCGTAAATGTCAAGCCCTTCTTCTTCCACTCTCTTGTCCACACGGATGCCGACCAGTTTGTCTACTACCTTGAACAACACGAAGGTCATCACCGCACTGAACACCATCGAAATGACCGTGGCCGCAATCTGAATCCACAACTGGTTCCAATCCCCGTAAAGCGCACCCTGCACGCCACCTTCACCGGTCACGAACTGCGTGGCAAAAACACCGGTGAGCACAGACCCGATGATGCCGCCTACCCCATGCACGCCAAAGGCATCGAGGGCATCATCGTAACCGAACTTGGGCTTCACGACAGCCACCATCCAAAAACAAACGGCCGAGGTTATCAAACCGATGAACAGCGCACCGACCAAATCTACCGAACCGGCTGCCGGCGTGATGGCCACCAAACCGGCCACGGCTCCCGTACAAGCCCCCACCGTAGTGCATTTCTTGTTGACCACCCAGTCGATGGCCGCCCAAGTGACCGCTGCCATGCACGTGGCGATATGCGTCACCAAAAACGCGTTGGCTGCCAGACCGTCGGCCGCCAAGCCGCTTCCGGCATTAAACCCGAACCAACCCAGCCAAAGCAATGCCGTGCCTAAAAAGACAAAAGGAATGTTGTGCGGAGTAATGGGACGGCCCGCCCTGTAATCCTTACGACGGCCGACCATAAGCGCCATCACCAATGCGGCCACGCCGGCATTGACATGTACCACCGTGCCCCCGGCAAAGTCCACGGCTCCCATTTCCATCAGGAAACCGCCACCCCATACCCAATGAGCCATGGGCATGTAGACCAGTATGCTCCACAACACCGTGAAGCACAAGAAACCGGCGAACCTCACACGTTCGGCGAACGCACCGAGAATCAAAGCCGGCGTAATCAGGGCGAACATACACTGGAACATTACGAACAGCATTTCGGGGATGCCGGTCGCCGTCAGCGTATCCAGACCGATGCCGTTCAACATCACCTTATCGAATCCCCCGATGCCGTACTTGAAGAAACCGCTGCCTTCATATCCGGTGCCGAAGGCAAGGCTGTAGCCGAAGACCACCCACAAGATGCTGACCACCCCGGCTATGGCCAGGCTCTGCATCACCAGGCTCAGCATATTTTTCTGGCGCACAAGGCCGCCGTAGAACAAGGCGATTCCGGGAATCGTCATCATAAACACCAAAAGGGTTGCCACTATCATCCAAGCCGTGTGGCCTGAATCCAATATCACTGATGTATCCATAATCTTACTTTTTTATCATTCAACCATCTTTTTAACCTTGGCGGGAACCGTCCCGCCTCACTTCTCTTGTTCCGCGTTGTAAAGCGCAATGTCGCCACGCTCTCCCGTACGGATCCGTATGGAATCCTCCACCGGAATGATGAAGATGCGCCCGTCGCCGATTTCGCCCGTATAAGCGGCTTTCGTCACGGCTTGCACGGTCTTCTCCACATTCTTGTCGCGCACGACGATGGACAGCAACATGCGCTCGATGGAACTGGTATCGTAGGCCACCCCACGGTAAATACGCGCCTCACGCATCTTGCCCACGCCCCTCACTTCGTAATACGAGAACCATTCGATGTCTGCCGCCAACAAGGCGTCCTTCACGTCGTCGAACTTCGTTCTCCGAATAATCGCTTCGATCTTTTTCATAATTATCCCCTTTCTTTTATTAATTCTATCCTCTCTTTTTATGTTATCCTTTCAAACAATCTTATTTACCCCTTACAAAACATACCTTTTGGAACCTATCACATTTCTGTTATGCTTAAAAACTGAGTCCTGCCGTAAAATAGGCGTTCTCGGACGCCGGATTCCATGTAACCTGGGCAAACAAGGGCAAGGCAAACGACTCGGTCACCCGTATCTCCTTGGCCGCCCGCAAGGCTACCTCGGACACGGCAAAGCCCGAACTGCCGCCGTTGTAGAAAGAGGTCTCCCACGGAGTGGCGCCTACCGTGGCATCCCAGTCCAAACCGCCCAAGCGGAAAGGAGCGGAAAGCGAGACATAAGAAGAGTAGGCCCGTTTACCGTCCTTCTTCAGCCCGTCGTTGCCACCGATGTTCGTGTACCAGTTCACGGCCAGGAAGCCGAAGTCATACCCAACCTGCGCTTCGTAGACATGCAACGTGGAATTGCTGCCGAAATGGAAATATTTCCCGCTGATATCGGTGCCCGTCTTGAAATTCGTCCCTTTGCTGAAACTGTAATCGGTAACCGACACACTGAAACCTTTTACGGCATAACCTAAAGTCAAATCGAACTCTTTGGCATATTCGCGACCCCAAGAGGCCGAACCCCACACCGTAAGCGAAAGACCTTTCCACGAAAGCGAAACGGAAGGCTGTATGCTGACATCGCCCAACTCTTGCCCGCGCCAGATATAACTGCTCACCAGATCCGCCCCCACGGATGCCTCGACTTTGTCTTGCCCTTCTGCGGCCACAGGGAATGCCACTGCCGCCGCCCATAGGAACATGGTTTTCTGAATCTTCGTTTTCATTCTTCTCACCTTGTCTAATTACACATTATTGTCAAACACTTCCCTGCGCATGGAAAATTCCTTTTTAAAGCAAAACCACTTAATAAGCAAGCAATTTGCTTTTGTTTTATGCAAAGTTATATCTTTTTGACAACTCAACAAGTAAATATGATATCCTTTTTATAGAATAAGCCTAACCGTATTTCGATTTATCAGTATTTACATGATAAAACCTTCCAAATTATAACCACACATACCGAAATCCTCGTATTTTTTCACCGACATGAAACCTTTGAAAACTTATCTACCGGAAATGCCCATGCTCTTAAGGCCTGTACGTCCACATATTATTGGAAGAGATTTCATAATCCGCTCTACGCATTTTACAAATTGTCAAAACGTCAAGCCGACCACTGCGAGAATCGCCCATATCCCTTCCGCCGCCGACAGACACGAAAAAAACGAAATCTCGCACATCGGACTTTTATCCCAATACAACTTATATCCGTCTTTCGTGCACACGCTGACAGACGAAAAAGCCATTGAACCGCACACCGTCCACCGGCACGTAAGTTTCATCCCCGAATTTGGTGACATCCTGATTTCCATATCCGTCACTCGAACAGCCCCCAACAAGAGAAAAAAACGGGGAAAAGGCCTCGTTTCTTTCCCGAAACAAGACATTTTCACCTCTATTTCAGTACACACCCGTAGCAACAAGAGGAGAAAAAAAATTTTTCTTCCTGCGATTGAAAAATCACTCTCTTGAGATTAAAACGCATATATACAGAAAAAGGCCGCATATATGCAGCCTAAAACTTATATTTATTCAAAACCCGCGTTTTTCCGTCTTATTTTATCCGGTTTTCACTTCACAGAAAAGAGGAAAAAGCTGTCATTCGGCAATAAAAACGAGAACAAACGCGGCAATTTGTCAGTTCTTGTTATCCCCCGGTACAAACCGGCCATCCCGAAGGTAAAAGAAACTGTGCCGGAAGACCTATACAAGTATTCCGGCACAGCCTTATCGGATGTTTCTTATCAGAAATAGAAACCTAATCCTAACTTCAAACCGACCTTACTTCCGTCTGAGAAGTCATTCAGACTCATGTGGTAATACACAGCCGGCTCTATCGTGATGAAACGGTTCACGAAAAAGGCATATCCCACTTCGGGACACAACTGCAAATTATTCACGCTCTTGGTGGCATGCTCATACTGCAAACCAAGGCCCATATAAATGCCGTTCTGCGTGAAATAATAACGCCCGCCTACTCCCATCTGGAAATGGTCGGTATAACGCGTATGATCATACCCTAATTTACCATAGAGCATCCACGCGCTCTGCACGAAATAACCACCCGTGAAATCCAGGCCGAAATTCAATTTCTCGCTGGAACTATAGGATAATCCCAAACTCGTAGTGGATGCCGCCACATACGTAGTACCCTTTTCAAATTGTGCCTTCGCACCCATTGCCGCCATCATCAGCAGCAAGGACAGCATTAACTTTCTCATATTATCTTTTTTCTTGATTAATATCCACATCATGCTCACGTTTGTCCGCCAATTTTTCCCGCCGCCGGTAAAGATACCACAACGCTACCAGAATCACGGCATTCAAGGCCATCGTAGCCCAAATATGCCGGCTGCTCATATCCGTACGGGGGATGAAATAAGCATATACCGCTACGGAATATAAAGTAAATCCCAACAAGATAACGGTGGATTTCCGGAACCGTCTTCTTTTCATACCCTTGTCTTTTTAAATTGTAAATACCATTTCATGAACATTCCGAATAAGAGTACAGCCACCCCTCCCCCGACTGCGCAACTCAACACGTAGGACAACCCGAATCCTTCGGGAGCCACCAGTATATAGGTCGTACAGACAGCCGTCATGAACAATGCCGGAAACAGGGTCACATAAAACGTCTTTCCTTTCCGCGCAAGCCCTACGGTAACCGCCCATAACGTAAAGATAGACAAAGTTTGATTAAACCACGCAAAATAGCGCCACAATATATCAAAGTTGATATTCATTAACACTGCGGCGATGACAAACAAAGGCAATGAAATAATCAAGCGGCGCAAAATGGTGTCTTGCCTGTAATGCAGGAAATCGGAGGCTATCAGACGTGCGCACCGGAAGGCCGTATCACCGGAAGTGACAGGGGCCGCCACCACACCGAGTATCGCCAACACGGCTCCCCCCCGCCCCCCCCCCTACCCCCACAAAGGAATTCATCCCGAT